>ERZ773090.144-NODE-144-length-65635-cov-6.34404_pt1 | contig 65635 bp, 65 predicted proteins | sample MGYA00580579_ERZ773090 | MGnify/ENA primary metagenome ERZ773090 (study PRJEB29015, sample SAMEA2738014) | human oral metagenome | biome: human oral; feature: human-associated habitat; material: dental | place: China | collected 2132 ... | reverse complement strand
AGGAGCCATGAAGATGAACAAAGTGAAGCTGGCGAATTTTGAGATCGGCGGCGGCGAGCCGCTGGTGCTCCTCGCGGGACCGTGCGTCCTCGAGGGATATGAGCACTCGCTCATGATCGGGCGCGGCATCAAGGAGATCGCAGATCGTCTCGGCATCCCCTACGTATTCAAGGCATCTTTTGACAAAGCGAACCGATCCGCCTACCACAGCTTTCGCGGGCCGGGGCTCGAGGAGGGCGTGAAGATTCTGGGGAAGATCCGCACAGAGCTCGGCGTGCCCGTCGTGACAGACATCCACGAGACCGCGCAGGCGGAGCCCGTGGCAAAGGTCGCGGATATTCTGCAGATCCCTGCATTCCTCTCGCGCCAGACCGATCTCCTGCACGCGGCGGCGCAGACGGGGGCTGTCGTCAATGTGAAGAAGGGCCAGTTCCTCTCGCCAAACGATATGCGCAACGTCGTCGACAAGATTCATGAGAGCGGCAGTGACCGCATCCTCCTCACGGAGCGCGGCGAGAGCTTCGGCTACAACAACCTCGTCGTGGATATGCGGTCCTTCCCCATTATGCGCAGCTTCGGCTATCCCGTCATCTTTGACGGTACCCACAGCGTGCAGCTGCCGGGCGGTGCGGGGACGAGTTCGGGCGGTCAGCGTGAGTACGTCGAGTATCTTGTGCGTGCGGCGGTCGGTGCGGGGGTTGACGGGCTCTTCCTCGAGGTGCATGACAACCCGCCTGAGGCGCTGTCGGACGGAGCAAACATGGTCTATCTGGACAAACTTGAGGAGCTTCTGCGGGATGCCCTCGCCATTTACGATGTGGTGCGGAAAAAGCTGAACTAGGAGACACACATGGCACAGAGCACGATTCGGGAAAAAGCGATTGAGACACTGCAGCTTGAGGCACAGGCAGTTGCGCAGCTTGTGGAGCGCATCGACGACGATTTCGAGGCGGCAGTGTGCGCCATTTTGGACTGCAAGGCACGCGTCGTCGTCACGGGCATGGGCAAGTCCGGTCACGTCGGGCGCAAGATCGCCGCAACGCTTGCGAGTACAGGCACACCCGCATTCTTTATGCACCCTGCCGAGGCGTTTCATGGTGATCTCGGCATGGTGACAACGGATGACATCGTCATCGCCATCTCGAACAGCGGCGAGTCGAGCGAGGTGGTGAACATTCTCTCGATCATTCACCGTATTGGAGCGCGGATCATCGCGATGTGCGGTCGGCGCAAATCCCAGCTCGGGCGCAGCGCGGACTACTACATCGACATCGGTGTCGAACGCGAGGCATGCCCGTTGGGGCTTGCACCGACGAGTTCGACCACGGCGACGCTTGCGATGGGCGATGCGATGGCGATGGTGCTCATGGCGGCACGCGACTTCAAGAAGGAGGACTATGCCCTCTACCATCCGGGCGGTGCACTCGGGCGCAAGCTGCTGCTCACCGTCGCGAACGTGATGCACACAGGGGATGAGAACCCTGTTGTGCCCTATCATACGACGGCAAAGGATGCGCTCTTCGTCATGACGGACAAGGGGCTCGGCGCTGTCTCCGTCGTGGATGCGGACGGCAAGTTTATCGGGCTCGTGACGGACGGAATCATCCGCCGCGCCCTCGCGCAGGATTATACATTTCTTGACAAAGACGTGGAAAGCATTATGTTTGCTACGCCGCTCACAATCGCACCGGACAAGATGGCCGCGACGGCGCTCTCCGTCATGGAGAAACATCAGCCGCGTCCCGTCACTGTCCTGCCCGTCGTTGATGCAGCGGGCGTACCCGTCGGTATTGTGCATCTCACCGATCTGCTCCGACAGGGGGTTGTGTGATGCCGATACGGGAGGGCGCGATCGAACGCGCGAAAAAAATCAAATGCGTGATCCTTGATGTGGACGGCGTGCTTACGGACGGAGGCATCTATGTTGCGCCCGACGGGAGCGAGCTCTATAAGCCCTTTTTTGCGCGAGACGGGCTTGTTATCTCACTCGCGTCAAGAGCAGGGCTTGTGACTGCCATCATTACGGGGCGTTCGTCCACGATTGTTGCACATCGTGCAAAGGATTTGCATATTGACCTTGTCTATCAGGGCTGCCACAATAAATGTACTGCTTACGCAGACATCAAGGAAAAGAGCGGACTTGGGGATGAGGAGATCGCTTACATCGGTGACGACCTCATTGATCTTCCCGTGATGCGTATGGTTGGGCTTCCGTGCGCCGTAGGCGATGCCGTGCCCGAGGTGAAGGAGATCGCGCAGATCATTGCGAACGAACGCGGCGGCCGCGGTGCCGTGCGCGAAATCTACGAGATTATCCTCAAGACACAAGGGCGGTGGGATGAGGTGCTCACGGCCTTTCAAACGGATGCCGAGGGTGCAGCCCAGTAATAACGGGAGGAGGTGCGGCAGTGCTCTACCATAGTCTTATGTTTCTCAGCTTTCTTGCGTGTCATACGCCGCGCCCGCTTTTGCTCGGCGCGGGTTGGGTGCTCGGCAGCCTCTACTATCTGCTGATCCCGAAGATGCGCCGCCGTGCTGTGGAGCACATGATGCCCGCCCTCGACATCTCCGAGACAGAGGCAAAGAAGCTTGTGCGTGCCTCCTTCATCAATATGGCACGCAACGTCCTCGACATCCTTGCCATGCCGATGCTGAATGAGAAAAATCTCAGCGAGTACATTGAGATCGACCATCTCGAACGGATGCAGGAGGCCCTTTCCGAGGGGCATGGTGTGGTCGTCCTCACAGGTCATGTCGGCTGTTGGGAGTGGCTGTCGGCGGCGTTCACGCTGAACGGGATTCCCGTCAGCGCGATTGCAAAGCCACAGCCAAACATCGAGTACACGCGCGTACTTGACGATCTGCGTGCAACCATCCACGTCGAGATCTTCTCACGTGGGACGAGCGAGCTGATCGCAGCGGCGCGTGCCTTGAAGCGCGGACGGCTGCTCGGCTTCCTTGCCGACCAGGACGGCGGCCCCGGCGGGGCATTCATCGAGTTCCTTGGACGCACGGCATCGACACCGCTCGGGCCTGCCGTTTTCTCGCGCAAGTTTAAGTCTCCCGTTGTCCCCGCATTTATCCTGCGTCAGCCAAACGGCAAGCACAAGGTCCTCGTCGGCGAGATCATGCGGTGTCCGGATACGGGGGACAGCGACCGCGATCTGCATGAGTTCACCGTGCAGATGACCGCGATTGTGGAGAAGATCATTCGAGAGAATCCGACCCAGTGGATCTGGTTTCAAAAGCGTTGGAATACTGCGCCCGAGCAGCAGAAGACGGGCAAGCACCATGTATCGGCGACCACGAAGGAGGGGGATTGATGGCGCGGAACAAGTGGATCTATGGCGGCGGGGCCGTCCTTCTCACGGGGCTTATCATCTGGGCCGTTGCGGACCTGCCTGAGATCCCGACCCAAACGGATGAGCCGAGCGGTCCCCGCATCATGTCCTACGCGGACAATACGCTCAGCGAGGAGCGTGACGGGCGCACGATCTGGAAGATGACGGCAGAAAAGGTAAACGTCGATATTGATACGAATCATACGAGTATGGTGAAGATCGACGGGACGTTCTACAGTGATGACGGGCGTACCCTCACGCTGAAGGCAGACGAGGGGCGCATGGACAGCAAGACCCGCGATGTCGTGCTCTCGGGTGCGATTGAGGCGACAACGAGCGACGGCGCACATCTGCGTGCAAAAGAGGTCAAGTGGACGGCGGCAGAGGGGAAACTCAGCGCCGAGGGCGCTGCCGAGTTCGTGCGTGATGACATCCGCGCGACCGGTGACCGCATTGTGAGCACGGATAACTTTCAGCAGTTCAGCGTGATTGGAAATGCGCACATAGAAAAGGGTGGGGCGAAATGACGAAGAAGAAACTCTATCGGGGCATGCTCACATTGCTTGCCGCGGGAGCGGTCTGCACAGCAGCCGCTGCGCCGCAGCAGGGGAATGAGCCGATGAATCTCACGGCGGATAACCTCACCTATGACACGCGCACGGGACTTATCACAGCAGAGACGAACGTCCGCATGGAGCAGGGGGGCGGCTGGATCGAGGGGGCACGCGCAACCTACAACACAAAGACCGAGGAGGGGACGATCGAGGGCGGCGTCCGTGCCGTGCGGGACGATATGAACCTCTCCTGTGAGCGCCTCGTCGGCATCGGACAGGAACACTGGCAGGCATTCGGCAGCATCCATATGGTCAAGGCGGGGCGTACATTTACGGGAGCACAGGTGGACTACTACCCCACGCAGAACGATTACATTCTCGCGGGCAGCGGCGGCACGATTACAAGCGCCGATGGTACGCTCAGTGCAGACAGGCTTGAAGGATGGATGAAGGACAATCACTTCGTCGGAACGGGGAATGCCCGCGTCGTCAGTCCGCCGCGTGACATCGAGGGGGGCGGTGACCGTATGGAGTATTTCGGAGGCGTGGAACGGCCCTACGTAGAGCTTGACGGCAATGCGTGGGTATTTCAGGGAAACAATATGGCACGCAGCAACCACATGACCGTCTACCTCGCGGATGACGGCAGTGCCGTGACCAAGTGAGGGGGCACCGTCTTGCATCTCGAATCCCGCAACCTCGTAAAAAAATTTGGCAGCCGCACCGTCGTTGACCGCATCTCCGTGCGGATCGACAAGGGTGAGATCGTTGGGCTTCTCGGACCGAACGGTGCGGGCAAGACAACGACGTTCTACATGATCGTGGGCCTGGAGAAACCAACGCACGGCGATGTCTATCTCTCCGATATCTGCATCACGGACTACCCCATGTATCGGCGCGCGGAGCTGGGCATCAGCTACCTCACACAGGAGCCGTCCATCTTCCGCAAGCTCACCGTCACGGAGAACATCGCCGCGATTCTTGAGACGACAAAGCTCTCGAAGGCGGAGCAGAAGCACAAGCTCGACGGGCTGCTCGAGGAGTTCCACATCGGACACGTCCGCGATCGGCGCGGCACGGAGCTCTCGGGCGGCGAGCGCCGCCGCGTCGAGATCGCGCGATGCCTTGCGCTCGAGCCGCAGTTCATCCTGCTCGATGAGCCGTTCGCAGGTGTCGACCCACTCGCCGTCGCGGACATCCAGGAGATCATCGAGTACTTGCGCCAGCGCGGCATGGGCATTCTCATCACCGACCACAACGTCCGCGAGACACTCCACATCGTCGATCGCGTCTACCTCCTCAGCGAGGGTAAACTCCTCCTCGAGGGTGACAGCAAAACCATCGCCGAGAGCCCCGTTGCGCGGAAATTCTATCTCGGAGAAAATTTCAGCCTGTGAGCCAACGAAAAAGCCGACCTGCATATGTGGGGCGGCTTTTTGCGTGCTCTTCGGATGTCTGAAGAATCAAGTATACAGTTTTTTGTTGAGAATTTTGGATAGTTCTTTTGTTTTTTCGGATATACAAATCAAAAGAATATGGTAAAATTGTAATTAACAGAATCTTTACAACCTATAAGGAGGAAGATCATATGAAACGATTGAGAAAGCTGCTGTCTCTCGTGGCGGCTGCGGCAGTCATGGGTTCGCTGCTCGGCGGCTGCGGCGGAGCGGACAAGAAGCAGGCTGGTGGCGAAGAGGAGAAGGTACTCACCGTCTACACGGCCCGGAGCGAGAGCCTCAACAACCTCGTGATTCCGAACTTCGAGAAGGATACGGGCATCAAGGTCAATGTCATTGTTGCGGGGACAGGTCCGCTGCTCAAGCGTGTCGCCTCCGAAAAGGGCAATCCGCAGGGCGATATCCTCTGGGCATCCGATCTGATGACGCTTGAGTCGCAGAAGGATCTCTTCATGGAGTACGTCTCGCCCGAGGATGCAAACATGATGGAAGAGTTCCGCAACAAGACAGGCTACTTCTCCCCTGCATTTGCAGATCCAACGGTCATGATTGTCAACTCAAATCTTGCGGGCGATATGAAGATCGAGAGCTTCCAGGATCTGCTGAATCCTGCGCTCAAGGGAAAAATTGCATTCGGTGATCCGGCTGCCTCCAACTCCGCACTGCAGTCGCTCGTCGCGATGCTCTATGCGAATGGTACAAACGGCGATCCGATGTCCGATGCGGCGTGGGCATACGTAGATCGGTTCATTGCAAACCTTGATGGCAAGATTCTCAACAGCTCGGGCGGCGTGCACAAGGGGGCAGCCGATGGTGAGTACACGGTTGGACTGACGTGGGAAGATCCTGCAGCGACGTATGTGAAGAATGGGGCTCCGGTCAAGGTGGTCTTCCCGAAGGAAGGTGCGATTTTCCCGGGGGAATCGGTGCAGATCATCAAGGGCTGCCAGCACCCGGAGAATGCGAAGAAGTTCGTCGACTATATGCTCTCGCAAAAAATCCAGGAAGCTGCCGGCAAGGAGCTCACGGTGCGTCCCCTGCGCAAAGATGTCCCGCTCGCGTCCTACATGACACCGATGAAGGACATCGCGCTTTTCCCAAACTATGACGAAGCATGGGTGGCACAGCACAAGGGCGAGATCGTTGCGATGTGGAATAAGCATCTCGAAAACTTCAAACAGTAAGTACAGATACAGGCGATCGCAGAGAGAGCAGAACCGTTGAGCCGCGAGGTGTACCGACGGTTCTCTTTCTTTATCGCCGAGGGGGAAAAACGATGAGTGTTTCGATTCACATTGACAAGGTTGTCAAGAAATACGGCGACCACACTGTCATCGATGGCCTTTCGCTGGAGGTGGATCCAGGCGAGTTCTTTACACTGCTTGGGCCGTCCGGCTGCGGCAAGACGACGTTGCTGCGCATGATCATCGGGTTCAATTCCATCGAGGGCGGCGAGATTCGCGTTGCTGATCACCGCATCAATGATGTGCCGCCCAACAGACGCAACATGGGGATGGTGTTCCAGAATTATGCCATTTTTCCGCATATGTCGGTGCGGGACAATGTCGCTTTTGGTCTGAAGATGCGCGGTGTCAGCGCGGAGGAGATCGACCGGCGGGTGGATGAGATCCTGCATGTTGTAAAGATTGATGCGCTGCGCGACCGTATGCCGACGGCGCTCTCGGGCGGACAGCAGCAGCGGGTGGCGCTCGCACGCGCCATTGTCATCGCGCCGGAGGTGCTGCTCATGGATGAACCGCTCTCGAACCTCGACGCGAAGCTGCGCGTCGAGATGCGCAACGCCATCAAGCAGATCCAGCGGCAGATCAATATCACAACAGTCTATGTTACGCATGATCAGGAGGAGGCGCTTGCCGTATCGGACCGCATCGCTGTCATGGAGGGCGGCGTCGTACGCCAGATCGGCAGTCCGCAGACCATCTACCGCCGCCCCGCAGATGTCTTTGTTTCTACGTTCATCGGTCTATCGAATCTTTTTTCCGGTATCGTCCGAACGGAGGGCGAGCGCAAGGAGGTTGAGCTGCTGCCGGACTATCGCGTGTCGATGAGTAATCTTGCGGCAGATGCCTTTGATGGGCAACCTGTGACGGTCTCTGTCCGTCCCGAGGAGTTCATCATCGACGAAGGTGAGGGAGAGGGGATCCCCGCCATTGTGACGAGCAGCGTGTTTCTCGGTCTGACCACACACTATTTCCTCGAGACGGCACAGGGAGCGGTTGTTGAAGCTATCCGCGACCAGGAGGCAGGACCTCTCCTAGCAGATGGAACGCGCGTCAGACTGCGGGTCAAAGCGAAGCGTATTAATGTATTCCGCGCCGAGGAGCAGACGACACTGATCACGGGTGATACATTATGAAATACGATGACAGCAAGACGCTCTCCATCTGGTCGGTGCTCAGCGTCCTCATTCTGGCGGCCTTCCTCATCTTCGTCCTCTATCCGCTTGTACTCGTGCTCTACAAGAGCGCGATAGATCCACTTTCGGGTGCACTGACACTGGACTACTTTACCCGTTTCTTTACGAAGCAGTTCTACTGGCAGACAATGGTCAACAGCCTGCAGGTGACGGTATGTGCGACCATCCTTGCGGCCGCACTCGGACTGCCGGTCGCCTATCTCATGCGCAGTGTAGAGATCCGCGGCAGCAGCTTCCTCAACATCCTCATTGTCATCTCGTATCTCTCGCCGCCGTTCATCGGCGCATATGCGTGGATTCAGCTGCTTGGCCGCAGCGGTGTCATCACACAGTTCATAAACGAGCTGTTTGGGATTACGTTTGATGGGGTATACGGATTTGCGGGCATTATGCTCGTTTTTACCCTGCAGTCGTTTCCGCTCGTCTATATCTATGTGTCGGGTGCGCTGAAAAATATGGACAACTCACTGAATGAGGCAGCAGAAAGCCTTGGGTGCGGACGGTTGGAACGCATCCGACGAATTATCGTTCCACTCGTCATGCCGACGCTGCTTGCCAGCATGCTGCTCGTGTTCATGCGTGTCTTTGCAGACTTTGGCACACCGATGCTGATCGGCGAGGGGTTCAAGACCATGCCGGTTCTGGTCTACACGCAGTTCATGGGCGAGGTCGGCGGTGACGATGGCTTTGCCGCTGCGATCTGCGTCATTATGATCGGGCTGACGCTCGCTATGTTCTTTGCCCAGCGGATTCTCGCGCGGCGCAGCACCTACGCGATGACGGCGCTGAAGCCCATGGTGGCAGAGCGTGCGCGGGGCCTGCGAAATCTCCTCGCGCATGCTGCGGTCTATCTCGTGACGGGACTTGCGATCCTGCCGCAGCTGGTCGTCATCTACACCTCGTTCCTGCGGAGCAACGGCGGACAGGTCTTTACCGGCGGCTTTGCCCTGCAGAGCTATGAGGCGACGCTCTTCGCAAAAGATAACGATGCTGTCTGGAACACCTACGTCCTCGGCGTACTCAGCATTGCGCTCGTGGTCGTGATCGGCGTGCTCGTCGCCTATCTGAGCGTGCGCAAACGGAATGCCGTCAACAGTGTGCTTGATACGGTGACAATGTTCCCGTTTATCATACCCGGTTCAGTGCTTGGCATCGCCTTCCTCTTTGCCTTCAACAGTCCGCCGATTCTCATCAGCGGGACAATGCTCATCATGATCATCGCATTCAGCGTGCGGCGCATGCCGTATACGGTGCGCTCGAGTGCAGCTGCGCTCGGGCAGATCAGTCCAAGCATCGAGGAGGCGGCAATCTCGCTCGGTGCATCCGAGATGACAACGTTCACACGCGTCACCGTGCCAATGATGCTACCTGGGGTCTGCGCGGGTGCAATCATGAGCTGGGTGACGATCATCAGCGAGCTCAGCTCCTCCATCATTCTCTATACGAATGCGAATCAGACGCTGACGGTGTCAATCTACACGGAGGTCATTCGCGGCAACTACGGAAATGCCTCCGCCTATGCCACCATCCTCACGGTGACATCGATTCTTTCGCTTCTCCTCTTCTACAAGGTCACGGGACGACGTGACATCAGCATATAAACAAATCTGCGGGGACGTTGCATTGGCAGCGTCCCCGTTTTATAATGGAACAGGAGGAAAGGAGGCAAAGCCGTGCAGCCCTCAATCAGCTTTCGCGACTATATCCGACATCTCTTTATGCGTTCTGTTCTTGGGCTTATCCTGTTGATGCTTGCGTGCTTTGCCGGCTTTGGCTTCTTCTACTACGAGGTCTATATTGTCCGCGATACGCACAGCGCCAACGAGCAGATCGGCACAATCGTCGCTGTGGAGTGGCAGCGCTACAATGCCGGTGTGCGTGCGCTCGCCGGGGATGCAGCGCTGCAGAGGGCGCTCGCCGGTGATGCAGCGGAGGCGAATCGGCTGCTCTACGACTTTTCCTTCGCGGGACCGCTGCGCTCAGACTTTGCACTGCTTCGTTCGGATGGAACGGTAGTCGCCTCAAACCTCTATGAGGTCAACCGTGACTTGCTCGAGGTGCATGAGGGAGTTCAACGCGATCTGGCACGTCTGCGTCGGATGCCGGACGAGCCGGTCAGCAGCGTGATGCCTCTGCCGTTCTCCTACGATCAGGCAGCATCCTATGTATTCTCCGCAGCTGTCCCTAATGGTGACGGGGGCACAGCGGGCTACCTCCTTCTGATTCTCAAGACGGAGGCGTTTCGCGGTCTCGCTGCGCAGAGCGATGCGGACCAGGTCGTTATAACGGATGCGTTTGACAATGTGATTTTTGCGACAAATCGCCTGATGGAGGATTCCCTCGGGAAATTTGCCGCAGATGTGCAGGGAGAGGAAACGGTCCGCATTCATGATCGTCCCTACTATGCAGCAGCACGGCTCTATGGAGAGGGAGATGTGCGTGTCGTTACGATGACCTCGATTGCACGTCAGCGCCAGATCGCGGAGGCGGGGGCTGTCTTTCTGCTCGCGGTCAGCGTGCTGCTGCTGCTTGCGATGCCACTCCTCGTACAACGCGTCACGGGGCGCAGCCTGAGTTCGATCAGCGAATTGCTGCATGCAGTGCGTGCCTGCCGCGGCGGCAATATAGAGCGGCAGGAACTCCCGCGCAGCTTTCGTGAGTTTGAGACCCTCTATGAGGACTTCAATGCGATGCTCGCTGAGATCCGCCAGCTGCTGGCCACGAATGCCGAGCTTGCTGAGCGTAAGCGCCTCATGGAGGTGCGCCAACTCAAAGGGCAGTTCAATCCGCATTTTGTCTTCAATGTCATGGAGGCGCTGCGTTACGTGATATTGATCGATCCGCAGCGAGCCGCAGAGATGGTGGTCGTCTTCGCCAATCTCATGCGGTACAGCATCCGTAAGAGCGGAGCATCGGTCGAACTCGGTACGGATATCCGCTATGTGGAGGACTATCTTACTTTACAAAAGATGCGCTATGGAGATCGGTTGGACTACAGCATCCACGTGGATGCTGCCCTGTGCGGCTGCCGTGTGCCAAAGCTCCTCGTGCAGCCGATTGTCGAGAACAGCATTGTGCATGGACTCGATCGGACGAGGCACCTGTGTCTGCAGATTGACGGACGCAGAGAGGATGCTGATCTGTGCGTGACAGTGGAGGATGACGGTCCTGGGATGACCGATGCAAAATATGCCGAGATCTGCGCGCTGCTTGCGGCGGAGTCAGCCGAGCCGGAGCATATCGGACTTTACAATGTTCACCGTGCGCTGCGTCTTCTCTATGGAGTGCCGTATGGCGTGGAGATCGTACGTCAGAAGAGTGGGATCGCCGTCACGCTGCGTATGCCGCTGCGCTGGGAGGATGAAAATGTATAGAGTGCTGCTGGTAGAAGATGAGGATATCATTCGGCGCGGACTGCTCTTTGCTGTGGACTGGCTGCGTGCCGGCTGTGTCGTGGTTGGCGAGGCGGTTGACGGCGAGGATGGGTTGCGCAGGATTGAGGCGCTCGCGCCGGACATCGTTATTACGGATGTGAGGATGCCGTATCTCGACGGCCTTGACATGCTTGCACAGAGCCGTGAACGCGGATACGAGGCGATCATTCTGTCGGGCTATGATGAGTTCAGCTATGCAAAGAAAGCCATCTCACTCGATGTCGCTGAATACTTGCTCAAACCGATAGACTTCGAGGCGCTCTATGCAGCGCTCGCACGGATCAAGGAGCGTTTACAACGGCGGGACGAGCTGCGTAGGCATCAGTTGGGGAAGGCGGAGGTCCTTCCTGCAGAGCTTCTGCAGCCGGTAACTGCAGGTATCGGAAAGTACACGGGGAAGCTTCTGCGCCGCATTCGCTCGGACTATGCGGCGCGGCTCTCTCTGCGTGAGCTTGGTGAGGAATACGGTGTTTCCGAGGCCTATCTCAATAAATGTTTTAAGCAGGATACGAGCTACACGTTCAACGACTTTTTGAACCGATACCGCATCATTCAGGCAGCGGCACTCCTGCGTGCTGGCGGACGCAAGGTCTACGAGGTTGGTGCGTGCGTCGGCTTCCCCGACTATAAATACTTCACACTCGTCTTTAAGAAATATGTGGGATGCTCGCCTGGAAAATTTCGGGCGCAGTACGAAGGAGAGCGTTCTTCTGAGGAATGAGCCGGCAGCGAACAGGAAAAGCCTCGGCATCTGCCGAGGCTTTTCTGATGTGTGGAGCTATGCTATGTAACGCCGATACGCATCGAAGAGGAAGAGGGCGCCCGCTATGCCGATGGTGACAAAGCTGGCACGCGTGACGATCATCATCTGAAACTCCGAGAGGCGCTCGATTGCCTGACGGCGTGTGTAGGTCAGTCCAAGCGAGAGTGTGAGCAGGATATACATCGTGAGCGTGAGCGGATCCAGCTCCTCCCATGCCGCGATGATGACCACGACCGTGAACGCCATGAGGGTGAGAAGCATATAGTCCTTGCCGGGGGGGCGTGCCGCTTTCGACTTTTCCGTTGGAGTGACCTTTTGTTGCAGCTTTTTTAACATTTTTGCCATAGTTGTCCGTCCTTTTGTTTATTTATTGTGGGAACACTGTCAGTATATCATAGAAAAAAATCTGCCGCTATATGGTTTTTCACGGAGGAGAGTGCTATACTCAAAATATGTTAAGGGAAAAGTGTGTTTTTTGAGAAATCGGAAAAATTATGGAGGGACTTAGGAAATGTCGGTCGCAAAGAAAATTGTATTGAGCATTGGCTTTTTGGTCGTCATGTTTGGCGTCTATGGCTTCTACTCGAATCATTCGGGCAGTGTGCTCAACAACAACACGGTCAGTGTGTTCAGCTGGGCTCATGTGCTGAATGTTGGCGGGCAGGTGCAGGCACTCTCGGCAGAGGGGCGTGAGTTCGAACTCATGCGCATCACAGCGCCGAACGAGGAGGAGCGTCAGCGTGCAGCGGGACTGCTCTCCCAGCTCACGCCGAAGCTGGACAAGGCGTACGGCGAGTATGAACAGGCGATTCAGGAAGCACCGTTCCAGAACGAGGCGGATCGTACGCAAAAGCTCGCGCGTCTCGAAAAACTCAAGCAGGAACGCAAGGCGTATGCCGAGGTGCGTCAGCGCGCGACGGATCTCATCAATGCGGGCGATCAGGCGGGGGCGGTGCTCCTCGGATTCAACGAACAGGCAGATGTCTACAAGCGCATGACGGACATTCTCGAGGAGGACAAGGCTGACAGCGTTCGCCTTGCGCGTGCGGAGATGGCGCACAGCGAGGATGTTTTCTCAGGGGTTCAGATGATTACGATCATCTCTCTGATCGTTGTGGTCATCCTGTCGATCATCACCCTTGTCCTGCTGCTCAAGAGCATCAAGAACTCTGTGGATACGATTCTCGATGGTGCACGTCACATCGCGAACGGTGATCTGCGCTCGAAGATTCAGCTGGACGGTGACGATGAGTTTGCGCACATCGCACATCAGTTCAACACGATGGTCGAGAGCATGCAGAAGATGATCCGTAAGATCAAGACGACGGCCTCGGATGTGGCGGGCTCCTCCGAGGAACTCACGGCGAATGCGAACCAGTCGGCGCAGGTGACGCAGAACGTCGCACAGTCCATCACCGAGGTCGCAGAGGCGGCGGAGAAGCAGCTGCAGATCATTGATACGAGCCGCATGACCGTGCAGGAGTTCCAGCGCGGGCTTGAGGAGGCGATCACGAACCAGCGCCGTGCACGCGAGCAGACGCAGGCAACGGCGGAGAAGGCAGCGGAAGGCAATGCCTTCGTGCAGACGACGGTTGAACAGATGAACTCGATTGCGCGCACGGTTCAGCAGACGGGCGAGATTGTCAGCAAGCTCGGCGAGCGTTCCAAGGAGATCGGCAACATCGTCGAGATCATCTCGAACATCTCGGGGCAGACGAACCTCCTCGCACTCAACGCGGCCATCGAGGCGGCGCGTGCGGGCGAGCACGGGCGCGGCTTCGCGGTCGTCGCCGAGGAAGTGCGCAAGCTCGCAGAGGAGTCGCAGAACGCCTCCCAGCAGATCTCCGAACTCATCCGCAGCATTCAGGAGGAGACGGATCGTGCGGTTGCCTCGATGGACGAGGGACTGCGCGAGGCGGAGACGGGCAAGGAGAACGTCACCGCAACGGGCGAGACATTCTCACTCATCCTGAGCATGGTCGAGGATGTCAAGACGGCGTCGCTCGCCGTCAGCAAACGCGTCCTCGAACTGCGTGAGAATATGAACTCGATCATCGAGGGCATGGGCGCTGTGGACAGCTCGGCAAAGGGCATCGGCAGCGAGTCGCAGAACGTCTCTGCAGCGACCGAGGAGCAGGCAGCGGGCATGGAGGAGATCGCCTCCTCGAGCCGCAGCCTCGCCGACATGGCAACCGATCTGCAGAGTGAGACGGATAAGTTTAAGGTATAAATGTAGTGGAGGGGCACGCGCAAGAGCGTGCCCCTTTTGTTTTGAAATTCCTCCTTGACAGAATGTCTTTCTCTTGCTAAAATATTTTTTGTTGATTGACAGAGATGTCAGTGGCGGATGCGGAAGTAGCTCAGTGGTAGAGCACCACCTTGCCAAGGTGGGGGTCGCGAGTTCGAGCCTCGTTTTCCGCTCCATTTTGCGGAAGTAGCTCAGTGGTAGAGCACCACCTTGCCAAGGTGGGGGTCGCGAGTTCGAGCCTCGTTTTCCGCTCCATCGCTTATCGGACCTGCGCAGTGCGCAGGTTTTTTTGAAAATGAGAGCAATGCTCTCTGCACTGTTTGGGGCCTATAGCTCAGTTGGTTAGAGCAACCGGCTCATAACCGGTCGGTCCTTGGTTCAAGTCCAAGTGGGCCCACCAATCGATATGAGAGCATCACGCTGTGTGATGCTTTTTCTTTTTTGGGGGGGTGAGCGGATGACGGAAGCCGTTTTTGTCGAGCGCATACGCAGCGCAGGTGCACGTGTCTTTCGCGTGGGCGGCTGTGTGCGTGACCGCTTTCGCGGCATGCCGGCAAAGGACGTTGACTATGTCGTGACGGGCATGACGGAGGAGCGGCTGTGTACGCTTTTTCCTCATGCGGAGAAGATCGGAAAAGCCTTTCCCGTCTATCATGTGCGTGTGGATGGGGCGCGGCGCGAGGTTGCCTTTGCACGCAGGGAACGCAAGACGGGCGTGGGGTATCGCGGCTTTGCCGTTGTGTTCGATCCATCTGTGACGATTGCGGAGGATCTCTATCGGCGTGATACGACGATGAATGCCATGGCAATCGAGCTGCCCGAGGGCGTGCTGCTGGACCCGTACGGCGGACAGGCAGATCTTGCGGCGGGGGTGATCCGTGCGGTATCGGAGCATTTTACGGACGACCCCGTGCGTGCACTGCGTGCCGCACGGCAGGCCGCTGCGTTCGGCTATGCGGTGGAGGAGGGGACGCTTTCCTATATGCGTGCATGTGCCGAGGAACTGCGTGCGGAGCCGACGGAGCGACTGATGGGGGAGCTGCGGCGTGCGCTTGCCGCGCAGCGTCCCTCTGTATTCTTTCGTGTACTGCGTGCAGCGGATCTGCTTGCGGTGACCTTTCCGGAGATTGCGGCGCTCGAGGGGCAGACGCAGCCGACGGAGTTCCATCCCGAGGGCGATGCCCTCGCGCATACGCTTGCGATGGTCGATGCAGTCGCATGCGAGACGGCGGAGATCAAGACGCGCTTTGCCGCGCTGGTGCATGACCTCGGCAAGGGATTAACGCCGCAGGAACTGTTGCCGCACCACTACGGTCACGAACGTACGGGGCTCGATGCACTCGCCGCTTGGAATGCGCGCATGACGCTCCCGCACGACTGGCGCAAGGCGGCGGCGTTTGTCATTCGTGAGCATATGCGCGCGCCGCGCCTCACGCGTCCCGGCAAGATTGCCGATCTTCTCCTCGGCATCCGTGCATCGGGCCTTTCGATCGAGGAGTTTAATATCATTATCCGCGCCGATCACGGCAGTCTGCCCGATTACCTTGCACACGGCACGGCGTATCTCGCGGCAATGCACGCGATTACGGGCCGCGCGGCACCGTCGGCGCTTTCGGGTGCGCAGATCGGCGTGTGGCTGCGCGAGCAGCGTGTACGAATATTGAAAAATTCCTTGTTGGAGCAGTAATCGGCGTGGTATAATAGACCCGAGTGGAGAAAAGGAGGCAGAACTGATGGACAAGATTATCCTGCCCTACCGTGGCAAAACGCCCGCGATTGATCCCACGGCATTCATCGCTCCGACGGCTGCGGTCATCGGAGACGTGACGGTCGGTGCCGGCGCAAGTATTTGGTTCGGTGCTGTTGTACGCGGCGATTTTCAGCCGATTACGATCGGGCAGAATACGAATATCCAGGAGAACGCGACGATCCACGTCATGCGCGATGTGCCCGTGTGCATCGGGGACAATGTGCTCGTTGGGCACAATGCCGTCGTGCATTGCAGCCGCATCGGAGACAATACCCTCATCGGCATGGGTTCCATCGTGATGGGGTACTCCGAGATCGGCGAGAATGTTGTCATCGGGGCGGGCACCTTCCTTCCGCAGCACAAGAAGATTCCGTCGAACTCGCTTGTGTTCGGCAACCCCGCTCAGATCGTACGCGCACTGCGCGACGATGAAATCGAGGCGCTTCGGGAAGCGGCGAAGAACTATGCCGGCCTCGGAGCGGAGTACAAACAGATCATTGAGGAGATGAAGTAATGGAACAAACTCTGGTTCTCATTAAGCCGGATGCCGTCGGGGCGCATCACATCGGGGACATTACGAAGGCGTACGAGGACGCTGGACTGCAGATTCGCGCGATGAAGATGATGCAGATGACGGACCACATTGCACGCATCCACTATGCGGAGCATCTCGCGAAGCCGTTTTACGGCGAGCTCTCTGCATTTATGACATCTGCCCCCCTTGTCGCTATGGTGCTTGCGGGCGAAAATGCAATTGCGCGCGTGCGTGAACTCCACGGTGCGACGAATCCGGCGAATGCGGCAGAGGGTACCATCCGCAAGCGCTTTGCAAAGAACGGGAGCGAGAACGCGGTGCACGCGTCGGACAGCCCCGAGAGTGCGGCGCGCGAGGTGCACATCTTCTTCAGTGAGACGGAGATTTTCTGATTTTTTTGGTTTTGGACACCCGGCTCTGCAGCGATGCAAGGCCGGGTGCAGTTATCAGCGACAAAGGAGAAACCTACGATGAGCGTCACAACCAAGACCGGTGATAAGGGACAGACGCGCCTCTTTACAGGGCAGCCGATTGCAAAGGACGATTTGCGCGTGGAGACCTATGGGACGATCGACCAGCTCACCTCGGCAATCGGCATGGCACGGGCCTTTGCACAGAATGAACGCGTCAAAGGGCTGCTGTTCGACCTGCAGAAACAGCTTGGCATGCTGATGGCAGACTTTGCGAGCCGCGGGCAGAAGCCGATGATCACGGAGAAGATGCTGCAGAAGATTGAGGCGGAGATTGCCGACATCGAGGGCAGCCTCCCGCCGTTGACGCAGTTCCTCGTGCCGGGCGAGACGCAGGCAGAGGCGTTCCTTGACTTTGCCCGTACGACGGCACGGATGGCGGAACGGCGTGCATGGTCGCTCGCGCGGCGCGGAACGGTGGAGGACATTGATCTGCGGTTCCTCAACCGCATCTCTGACTACCTTTTTATCCTGATGCGTCTTGAGAACGAGGATATTCCGCGCCGGTGAAGACACAGTTTGCAGTCCTGGATGGGAGCAGCCTTTTCTTCCGCGCATTCTATGCGCTGCAGCTCCCGCCGAATACACGCGGCATCCATACGAATGCGGTGCATGGTTTTGCGATGATGCTCGTGAAGCTGATGAAGGAACTCGCGCCGACGCAGATCGTCATCGCGTTCGACAAGAGCCGCACGACATTCCGCACGGAGCTGTATCCTGCGTATAAGGGCACGCGGGACAAGACCCCCGAGGAACTGATCGCGCAGATTCCGCTGCTGAAGGAGCTGGCCAAGGTCCTCGGGATTCCCTTTCTCGAGATGGATGGCTACGAAGCCGACGATATCATCGGTACGCTTGCAACGCAGGCGGCAGGGGCTGGTACGGAGACGGTCGTCGTCACGGGGGATCGGGACGCACTGCAGCTGATCCGCACGGGGCTCACTGTCCTGCTGACGAAAAAGGGGATCAGTGAGACGCATGCCTATGATACGGCAGCATTCGAGGAGGAGTACGGATTCGCACCGATCCGCCTCATCGACATGAAGGGCCTGATGGGGGACAGTTCGGACAACATCCCGGGTGTCCCCGGCGTGGGGCCCAAGACCGCGACCAAGCTGCTTGTCGAGTACGGTACCATCGAGAACGTACTCGACCACGCCGCCGAGGTCAGCGGGAAGAAGCTCAGCGCCTCGCTTGTGGAGTATCGCGATCAGGCGCTCCTATCGAAACAGCTCGCGACGATTGAATGCGCTGTGCCCGAACTCCGCTACCGTGCGGAGGATTTTCGTATGCAGCCCGATCGTGCTGCGCTTGAGATGTTCTGCAGAGAGTACGAACTGCGGACCGTTCATCGTGCCCTTTCGGAGTATCTGGGTGCAGATGAAACGTCTGCGGGAGCGGCGGAGCAGTCGCTCTTCTCCGCCGAGACGGCGGACGGTGCACAGTCCGTCGCTGCGGCAGAACTCACCGCTGCTGATCTCGCTGATCTCCATGCAGCAGAGGAAATCGCCGTTGGTGCGGTCTTTGAGGGGGTGGCACCCTTCGTGCAGATCAGTCTGCTTGCACTCTCCTACGAGGCGGAGCGGCGCACCCTTCGTGCAGACGCACCGCATTTTGGCGAAGTGCGTACGATTCTTGCGGAGCGTCCTGTTGTACTTTGGAATGCGAAGCGCTATGCACAGGCGGGGGTTTCCATTGGTGCAAACATTTTCGACCTCGAGCTTGCGGACTACCTCCTCCGTCCCGAGGAGAGCAAGCGAGATATTGAGCGCACGGCATTCGCCCATCTGGGACAGCTGCCCGCTGCGCCCGAAACCCTCACGGATGAGCAGCGTGCCGTACGTGAGGCACAGCTTGCTGCGCAGATGGCTCCGCCGCTGCGTGCAGCCCTCGCGGAGCGGCAGCTCACCGCGCTCTATCGGGAGATCGAGCTGCCGCTTGTGCCCGTGCTCGCGGCGATGGAGCAGACGGGCATCTATGTGAACGGTGCGGCGCTCGAACGCGAGCTTGCCGCAGCGAACGTGCGCATTGATGCGCTCGTCGAGGAGATTCACGCACTTGCGGGCGCAGAGTTCAACATCAGCTCGCCCAAGCAGCTCGGTGAGATCCTCTTTGAGCGCCTCGGTCTGACGACCGGCGGCAAGGTCAAAAAGACCAAGACGGGCTACTCGACGAGCGCCGAGACCCTTGAGGAGCTGCGCGACCAGCACCCCATCGTGGACAAGGTGCTCACCTACCGCATGTGGACGAAGCTGCGCTCGACCTATCTCGAAGGCATCGGTGGGCTCATCCGTCCCATGACGGGGCGCGTACACACGAGCTTTAACCAGACGGTGACGGCGACGGGACGGCTCTCGAGCTCCGACCCGAATCTCCAGAACATTCCCGTGCGGACGGAGGAAGGACGCGCCGTGCGTGCGCTCTTTGAGCCGGGCGAAGGCTACGATGCGCTGCTCTCGGCAGACTACTCGCAGATCGAGCTGCGCATCCTCGCACACATGTCGGGGGATGCGACGCTCATCGACGCATTCCGCAGCGGACAGGATGTTCACGCGCGTACGGCCGCTGAGGTGTTCGGCGTACCGCTCTCCGCGGTCACGGGCGAACAGCGCCGCCGGGCAAAGGCGGTCAACTTCGGCATTGTTTACGGGCTCAGCGACTTCGGCCTTGCACGTGATCTCGGCATCGGGCGCAAGGAGGCGGCAGGCTACATCGAGCGCTACTTTGAACGCTATCACGGTGTACGAGAGTTCCTCGACAAGACGGTTGCGGATGCGCATGCGAACGGCTTTGTGACGACGCTCTACGGGCGGCGTCGTGACCTGCCTGCTATACATAGCCGCAATTTTATGCAGCGCTCCTTTGCCGAGCGCATGGCGATGAATACGCCGATCCAGGGGACAGCGGCAGACCTCATCAAGATCGCGATGATCCGCGCGTACGATGCCCTGTGTGCAGCGGACGTGCAGAGCCGCATTTTGTTGCAGGTACATGACGAACTCGTGCTTGAAGTGATGGCGGCAGAGCTGGGAGCGGTGACGGAGATCCTGCGTACGGCGATGAGCGGCGCGGCGGAGCTCCTTGTGCCGCTCGCCGTGGATGTACATACGGGGAAGAACTGGGCGGAGGCGAAGTAGCTTGAAGATCATCGGACTGACGGGCGGCATTGCCTGCGGCAAGTCCACCGTCAGCAAGGTGCTGCGTACGCTCGGTGCGGCCATTATTGATGCGGACGCACTCGCACACGAACTCGCGCAGCCGAAGCAGCCGATCTTCAACGTGTACGTGGAGCGCTTCGGCAGGGAGGTCGTGACGGTGGATGGAACGCTCGACCGTGCGGCCGTTGCGCGGCGGGTCTTTGCCGACCCTGTCGTACGTGCCGAGGTGGATGCTGTTACGCACCCCCTCATCCGCACTGCGGCAGAGGAGCGCCTGCGGGCGGCTGAACTGGAACAGAAAAGAGCAGCGGTGCTGGATGTGCCGTTGCTCTTTGAGGCGGGATGGGACACACTCGCCGATGAGACGTGGGTGGTTGCACTTCCGGAGGAGGAGCAGCTGGCGCGTCTTTTGGCACGGGACAAGACGATGTGTGAGAGCGAGGCGCGGGCACGCATCGCGGCCCAGATGCCGCTCAGAGAGAAATGTGCACGCGCGGATGTTGTGATCGACAACAGCGGGACGAAGGAAGAAGTGCGGGAATACATTGGGAAACTTTGGAAGGAACGAATCATTGATCGCGCGTAAATGCAGGCACAGGTTCTGGTGGAGCCTGCGCTTCGCTGTCGTCGCCGTCATTGTCTTTGCGATTGTCGGCGGCTGGGGATGGGTGGAGCGCAACTGGATCTATCCCTACGATTACCGCAGCTACATTGAGACAAGCGCAGGGAGCCGCCATACAGATCCTTTCCTCGTTGCGGCCGTTATCAAGCATGAAAGCAATTTTGAGCCGTATGCGCAGTCCGATGGCGGCGCCGTGGGGCTCATGCAGCTGATGCCGCAAACGGCGGCATGGATCGCGCGGCAGCTGGGCGAGCCGTTTACCGAGGACTACCTCTGCGATCCTGCGCTCAACATTCGGTACGGCGTATGGTACCTCGCCGAGCTCGAGCAGGAGTTCGGCGGCAACGACATCCTTGCGCTCGCTGCGTACAATGCGGGGCGCGGCAACGTGCGCGACTGGATGGAGCGGTTTCACTGGACGGATCAGTTTGATCAGATCGAGGCAATTCCCTATCCCGAGACGCGGTTCTATGTGCGCCGTGTGCTTGAGGATCGGGAGCAGTATAAGAGGCTTTACGACGAATGAACAAGACCTATCGGATTCTTCCCAGTGCAGAGGATATGCTTCTCCGCCTCCTGCGCGGGCTCGCCCTCTCCGATGAGGAGCGGGCGACATTACGTGCGTGTGCGCTGCGCCACGTTGAGGTCTCGGCAGAGGAAAACACATGGGAACTCGTCATCGGAACACCAGCTGTCCTCGATGAGGAGCTGCTTGCGGCGGTCGCAGATCAGGTCGCGGCGAACTATCAGCTTGCGGGTGCATTTGTGCAGCAGAATGTCATTGCGCTTGAGCGTACGATTGCGCCGCTCTGGGAGTGCGTTGTCCGCGCGGCGGCAGGGGAGGATGCGGTGCTCTTTCACACCCTGCGGCAGGCAGCGTATGAAGTGGACGGGAATGTGATTCGGCTCTCTGCACCGGGACGTTTCGGTGCAGAGCTGTTTGCGCAGAGCACTGTCGCAAAGCGCATCGAGGCAGCCGTGCGCACACATGTCGGCTGCGCCTGTCAGGTCGTCTGCATGGCGTGTGAGCTCGGCGATGATCTGGATGCACCTGCGTGGACCCCGCCCGTTCTACCTGTCACCGTCAAAAAGGAGGCTCCTGCAGCTTCGGCTCCCGCACGTACGGCAAAGGGAGCAAACGGCAAAGAACGCCCCGAAAATGTCATCCTTGGGCGCGGTGTCTCCGGTGAGGCGCGTGAGATCGGCGTGATCGAGGACGAGGTGAAGAACATTGTCCTTGAGGGTGAGGTCTTTGCTCCACAGGCGAACAAACTCAAGTCCGGTGCGTACATCCTCCTGCTCAAATTCGCGGATCGCACAAACGGGATTGCGTGCAAGAAGTTTTTCGCCGCGCGCGGGAAGACGACACAGGAGGACATTGACGCCGAGGTCGAGCGCATCTTGAAGGCCATCGGCAAGGGCTGCTCGGTTCGCATACAGGGCAAGATCGAATACGATAAATTCATCAGCGACTATGTGCTCTTCATTGACAGCATGGAGCGTCGCTCTGTCCCGCAGCGCGAGGATACGGCAGAGGTGAAGCGCGTCGAGCTGCACGCACATACGAAGATGAGCGCGCTCGATGCCGTCGTCCCGCCGAAGGTCCTCGTCGAGACGGCTGCACGCTGGGGCTGGCCTGCTGTCGCCATCACGGATCATGGTGTTGTACAGGCGTTTCCGGAGGCTATGAATACCGCGCGTGCTCTCAAGAAGAAAGGCACGGACATCAAGATCATCTACGGGATGGAAGGCTACCTCGTTGACAGCCCCGACGATGCACGCGCATACCACATCATCTTCCTGGCGCAGAATAAGACGGGGCTCTACAACCTCTATAAGCTCGTCTCCCTCTCGCACATCCGCTACTTTCGCGGGACGAAGAAGCGCGGCCGTCCGCGTGTGCCGCGCGCCGTGCTGCAGCAGTACCGCGCGGGGATCATCGTCGGCTCTGCGTGCGAGGCGGGCGAACTCATCCGCGGCATTGTCGCGGGGCGTTCTGATGAGGAGCTGGAGGAGATCGCGCGGTTCTACGACTTCCTCGAGATCCAGCCCATCCACAACAACGACTTCCTCAAGATTGACGACCGCTTTCCCATCCATACGGACGAGGATCTGCGTGACATCAACCGCAAGGTCGACGCACTCGCAAAAAAACTCGACAAAATGTTGATCGCGACCTGCGACGTACATTTCCTCAATCCCGAGGACGCTGTCTATCGCGCTATGCTGCAGAAGGCGAACGGCTACCGCGATGCCGAACGTCAGCCGCCGCTCTATCTGCGCACGACGGACGAGATGCTCGCAGAGTTCGACTACCTCGGGGCGGAACGTGCCTATGAGTGTGTCGTAACGAATCCAAGGAAAATTGCCGAGGAAGTCGAGCACTTCCTCCCCATTCCCGACGAACTCTATGCGCCGACGGTACCGGGCGCGGACCGCGAGATCCAGGAGCTGTCCTACGCACGCGCGAAGAAACTCTACGGCGAGAATCTGCCGAAGGTTGTCTCCGACCGCCTCGAGCTTGAGCTGAAGCCGATCCTAAAGCACGGCTTCTCCGCGCTCTACATCATCGCACAGCGCCTCGTCAAGCGCTCGAACGACGACGGCTATCTCGTCGGCTCACGCGGCTCCGTCGGCTCGTCCTTCGTCGCGACCATGATCGGCGTGACCGAGGTCAACCCTCTGCCGCCGCACTATCGCTGCCGCCACTGCCAGTACAACCGATTTTTTGATGACGGCTCCGTCGGGAGCGGCTTTGACCTGCCGTCGATGGACTGTCCCGTCTGCGGTACGCCGCTCACGAAGGACGGGCACAACATCCCGTTTGCCGTTTTTCTTGGATTCGACGGGGACAAAGTTCCCGACATCGACCTCAATTTCTCGGGCGACTATCAACCGACCGCGCACAAGTACACCGAGGTTCTCTTTGGCAAGATGAACGTGTTCCGCGCGGGCACGATCTCGGGTCTGCAGGACAAGAACGCCTACGGCTACGCCATGCACTACTACGAGGATCAGGGGGAGACGAAGGGGCGCCCCTACATCGAGCACATGATGCGCGGCTGCATGGGGGTCAAGGCGACCACGGGCCAGCACGCGGGCGGCATCATGGTCGTGCCGCGCGATATGGACGTGCACTACTTCACCCCCATCCAGCGCCCCGCCAACAACATGGAGTCGGACACGCTGACGACCCACTTCGACTACCATTCGATCAGCGAGCGCCTCGTCAAGCTCGACATTCTCGGACACGATGACCCGACCGTCATCAAGATGCTGGAAGAGCTGACGCACCGCGACCCCGAGACCATCCCCTTCGACGATCCTGCCACCATGTCCATCTTCACCTCGACCGAGGCGCTCGGCATCAGCCCCGAGGAACTCGGTGCGAATATGGGGACGTACGGCATACCGGAGTTTCGCACCTCGTTTACGCAGAAGATGATCGACGACTCGAGCCCCGACTGCTTCGCCGATCTCGTGCGCATCTCGGGATTCTCCCACGGTACCAATGTCTGGCTTGGCAATGCGCAGGATCTCATCAAGGCGGGCACGAGTACGCTGAAAGACGCGATCTCTGCGCGCGATGACATCATGAACTACCTCATGCAGAACAACATCGAGCCGCTACTCTCGTTCAAGACCATGGAGAACGTCCGCAAGGGCAAGGGGATCTCCGCTGATGTCGTTGAGAAACTGCGTGCGAGCGGGATTCCCGAGTGGTACATCGACTCCTGCCAAAAGATCAAATATCTCTTTCCGCGCGCGCACGCGACCGCATACGTCATGATGGGCTACCGCATCGCGTTCTGCAAGGTACACTATCCGCTCGCATACTACGCCGCATACTTCTCCATCCGCGCCGACGAATTTGACGCGAATATTATTGCAAAGGGGAAGACAGCGGTCAAGGCGGCGATTGATGCGCTGAATGCGGAGGCGCGTGAACACCGCGGCAAGCTCGACAACAAGAAGCAGGACATCCTGATCGTCCTGCAGCTCGCGTGGGAGATGTATCTGCGCGGCTTCTCCTGTGAGCCCGTCGACCTCTACGCGTCCGACGCGGAGAAATTCATCCTCCGTGAGAATTCGCTCCTCCCGCCGTTCACCGCACTCCCCGGCATGGGGCAGAAGGCGGCGCAGGCAATCGTCGAGGCGCGGCAATACGGACACTTCATCTCCATTGAGGACCTCGCCACACGCGCGCATGTGCCCGCGCCCGCCATCGATATCCTGCGTGCGCACGGATGCCTTGACGGCATGATGGAGAGCAATCAGGTCGAGCTGTTTGCATAGGGCCAAACAAATATTCTTGTTTGGCCCTATGATAAAAGCATTGGGGTTGAGCACGCCGATCGGGTGTGTCATATCCAACCCCATTTGGATGTTATTACAAGATAAAAGACGAGCATTATGCCCTATGCTTGCTTGTGCAAGTATGTACAGCAATTTTCAAAAAACCTCTTGGAATATATTTAAGTTGCGGATTCATTTCGACGATATATTTTTCAAGACGGCATATCTTCGTCTATTTGCGTAATTGTTTCATAACAAAACCATAGATAACAGTCAGGGAGGCAGTCTTTATGGCGATGGTGGTCAAAAATAATATGTCGGCGGTGAATACGCTCAATACGCTCAACAAGAATCAGAGCGAGCTGTCGAAGAGCCTACAGAAGGTATCTTCGGGCATGAAGATCAACAGCGCCGGCGATGATGCCTCGGGGATGGCGATCTCCGAGCGTATGCGCGTGCAGGTGCGCGCCCTCGATCAGGACGACATGAACACGAATAACGGCTCTGCTCTGCTGCGGACGGCAGAGGGGGCGGTCCAGTCCACAATCGAGATTTTAAAAACGCTCAAAGACAAGGCAATCAGCGCTGCGAACGACACGAACACGGATGAGGACCGTGCGCTTATCCAGAAGGAAGTTGACCATCTGATCGACCAGATTGATGACAATGCGCTGACGACCTATAATGGAAAGTATCTGATGGATGGGACCAAGAACGGTCTGGTGAAAGGACCATCAGGGCAGGGCACCTATACGAGTATGACGAACTCCAGCCTGCATCCCAGTACGGATCCTCTCGATTTTCTGACCGATTTAAAGCGGCGTGACGGCAACGATCTTGGCATTCATCCAACAGATACGATCACCGCGACGTGGACCAGAAATGGAGTCACGTACTCAGGATCTATTTCGCCGATTGGGACGACCACGACCCTTACAATGGCAATGAACATTATCACGAATACAGATGCGGGCTATTTGAGCAAAACCGCATACGTTGGCGATGATGAATATGGACGGAGAGTCTATACCCCTGATAATAAGCCTGCGATTACGATTCGTGCCCACGATCCGGGAGTTAATGGTCAGATTGCAGGAATTACCTTCCGCGTAACAGACAGCAAAGGCCATATGCGCAACGAAGTAAATGCAGTCCTGGATGCCTTTAAGGAAACGGTTCGTGCGCAAAATCCTGTGCCAGATAATTCGCTGGTTCTCCAGACAGGAACAAGGGCGAATCAGGCAATCAAGATCGGATTTACAGACATGCGTTCTGTAGCGTTAGGCTTGCAGTCTGCAAATGGCCAGGGGTGGAATCACGGGACGCTTCCCCCGGATGTCGCGGTCGTTGGCGGCGGGCCGAAGATTCAGGTGACGACGCGTGAGGCGGCCAATGCTGCGATTAACGTGTTTGAGAATGCTCTGATCAAGGCTACCGACCAAGCAGTCGCTATTGGTGCCGCGCAGAACCGTCTCGGCTATACGAGCAGCAACCTCGTTGTTGCATCCGAGAACGTGCAGGCATCGGAGTCCACAATCCGTGACTCGGATATGGCGAAGGAAATGACCGCATACACGAAGAATAACGTGCTCACCCAGTCAGCACAGGCGATGCTCGCACAGGCAAATCAGAACTCGAGCGCGGTGCTGAGTTTGCTGCAGTAAAAATAGAAACGAGTTGGGAAAATCCTCCAATTATCCTTAGGACGATTGGAGGATTTTTTGTTTTTATATATCGTATATGCTATTATTAAATGTACTGTCACATACGATATACTACATAAGGAGTAATATGTCTATGGGAGTGCAGAGAATGAAAAACAACCAGACGAAACTATCGCAGCGTGTGCGCTATGCACTGCTGGCAGGCATGGCGGGCGCTTTTTTGATTCCTCAGGTCACCTTTGCTGCGCCGACGGGCGAGCATGACTATACGACGGGCGTTACAGTCGGTCGTTCAGGGAATACGACCAATATCGGAGCGAGTGCGACGAACAATGTGATCAAGTGGCAGGACTACTCCGTGGCGAGTGGAGAGACAGTCGCTTATGATGCAAAAAATTATCTGAATCTGGTGACCGGTGGGAGTACATCTGCCATCAACGGCTCGATTACCGGCGGCGGCAATATCTACCTCGTGAACCCGAATGGCGTGATCTTTGGCAGAACGGCATCGGTGAACGTCGGAAGTCTCCATGTCTCGACACAGCCGATCAATACGGTCAATCAGTCCGGATTTACTGCAAGCGGTGTATCTCCGTTGAGCACCTCAGCGGCGGGCCTCTCCGATGTTGTCAACATGGGCTCGATCACGGCGACCGATGTCGAGGTTATGGGTAAGAACATCCGCTTCCTCAACGCGGCGAATGTGACTAGCTCCAATGTCGTAATGTACACCGATACAGCGGATGACGGCACGGCACATATCGGGTATCGAGGAAGCGCACCGACCTCCGGCTATACGGTGAACGGTGCTGCGGCGACGGCGACAGACAACTATTATCAGCTTGTCGCTACCACAACAGAGTTCCAGAATATCAATAATGACCTCACAAAGAATTATATGCTCGAGAACGATATTGATTTTTCGGGCAATCCATTGACTCCCATCGGTGGGAATTCCTTGGCCGCATTTACGGGAAAGATCGACGGTAATTTCTATCGAGTGAAAAACTTCACTGTTTCACCGGTACCCCATGCGGGACTTTTTGGCAAGGTAGATCATGGTCGTATTGAGAACTTAGGTGTTACAGGAGCGGCCATCACAGGCATCACCTCAGGACAAAATCATGCGGGAGGGATTGCTGCTGTTACTGCCGGAACCGCAGGAAATAAAACTGTCCTAAAAAATGTCTATGTAAAAGATACGACTGTTGACGGCAGGGCCGGGAGACACGGCGGCATTGTAGGCATGACCGAACACACGAATTTGGATAGTGTCTACAGCAAAGCGAAGATTGGCCCCGGCGGTGGGATCATTGGAACATCCGGTGACGATACCGTTATAAACAACACTTATAGTGATGCAACGTTCCTTCCGAGCGTTCCGACTTCACAGGTGATGCATTTTATCTATAATGTTGACCCTAACGGCGCGACAAAGGTTCACAACTCCTTTGCACAGGGCTCCTTTGCATCGAATGAAACAACATTGACGGGGGCCAATTCAACAAATACCTATAAAGTAAATGCGGATGGCACGATCAGCCTTCTTGGGAATGGAACAGGGGGCGGCTCTAAGACCGCTGTTGCCTCCTATGCGGGCTGGGGAAGTGCGATCAACAACGATGGTGCTCCCGGCGCGAAGTGGCGCATCTACGAGGGCCGTACGATGCCAATGTTGACTGCGTTTATGAGCGGGACGGTGACGGCGAACTACAGCTATCGCTATTTCAAAGCAGATGGCACGATCGCGGACACCTCTGCCACTGCAGTCAAGCAGAACAATGGTGCAGACATCACGGATCTGACCTACAACAGTCAGTATGTCAAGATTGTGAATGCAGCCACTACGGGCGTCGGTGATAAGTCGGACAAGGTCACCTATGATGGCGATGTTGACCTCAATAAGGTGCACGATTATAAGAACCAGACGACGAAGGACTTCGATAAGACAAACGGTATCCGCAATGCGGGGACGAAGGCAATTCTCTGGTCGGATCAGGACGGCCCGAACCTGCGCGGGGTCAATGTGACCATTAAGCCGCGTGAGGTGAAACTCAATAATGGCACGGTCAATCCCAGCCGCACGTATAACGGCAAGAGCGACGTGACCAAGCCATTTACGGATGCCCTCACAAACGGGACCCTCGGCACCACGGGCTTTACCCCAGAGGATTATAATGCGCACCACAAGTCCGTTCAGCTAGACTTTACCACCGGAAACTTTAAGGCACAGATGGTCGATGAAGCCACCGGCTTGATTCCGGACAAGAATGTCGGTACCAATAAACGCGTTAAGTTTTCCGGTACGATTGGATTCTCCGGCGAGGATGCAGCGAACTACACCTTTGACAATAGCTCCCTCAGCAATCTGCATGGCAGGGCGACCATCACCAAGGCACCGCTCTATCTCAAGATCTTCAAGAAGACGGCAAACGATAAGATCTATGACGGTACCTCGACCGTCATCGATGCGGACATGCTCCAGACCAAGCCGAACATCACGCTGGACAAGTCGAAGCTCGCACCACTTACCACGGATACGGATCAGACCATTCCTGATGGCGCGATCATGCGCGATGACAGCGATGCGGTGGATTCTGTCGACCTCACAAACGTAGGCGGTCCGAAGTACACGGATGCGGCGGGCCACGAGGCGTTCCACGCCGGCAGCCACAAGCTCCAGTATACGAATGTCGGGCTCACGGGCAATGACGCGGGCAACTATGAGCTTTATTATACTCCTGCGAGCGGCACAAAGACCCTCGTTTCGAGCACGGATAAGACGGTCTATCTCGACGGGAAAATCGTTCCGCGCCAGATTACGCGTGACAGCTTCAACGTCTATGACAAGACGACGCATGCGAAGGTCGATGCGAAGAAAGTCTATGACGGGAACAGCGACTATACGCCCGGCTCGAACGTCTATCTCGCGACGAATGCGGGCGCTGTCGGCGACACGGGCATTGTCTCGCGCGATCAGGGGCATATTACGTTTGCGCTGACGGGCGGAAAAGGGCATTTCATCGATAACAGCGGAACCCGTACCAAGAACGTCAAGGAAGCGACGAAGCTCGCCTATGAGGTGACGGGACACTCAGATGATCTGAGCCAATACTATCTCTCCGACTACTATGTGCTGGATACGGACAATACAACCAAGAAAGCACTGAGCGATACATTCCACGCAACGGGCGACGGCAAGATCACGCCGAAGGCGCTGACGGCGACCGTCGTGAACAACAACATCACGAAGGTTTACGACGCGATGGACGACCAGACCGACGGCAGCCGGAATATCATCAAGGGCGACTCTCTTGTCACTCTTTCGGGCCTTGTCGGCTCTGAGACGCTTACGAATACCTCGACGGCGAAGTACGCATCGAAGAACGTCGTGGTGGATGGCAGCGGCAATCCGACGACGCAGAGCGTTACCTATACGGCATCCTTCGATGCCGGAACGGGGGCGGAGTCGGAGAACTATACCCTCGGCACAGAGGGCGTAAGGCCGATCGTATCGTCGAAGACGCTCACAGATCCCAGCTATAAGGGGACGATCACGCCGCGTACACTGACAATGACCTTTAACGATGTGACAAAGGTCTACGACGGCACGGCCACCAATACGAATAAAACACTCGCGTCGCTGAATGACGGCCTCTCCGGCGCAGTTGTCGGCGCGGATGGCATCACAACGGCGAATTTCAATATGTCGGGGGTCACCAGCCGCTATGGCACGGGCGGAGCAGGGACATTTGCCGAGAACGTCAATGCAGGAAACCGCACAGTAGAGTATGCGGGGCTTTCGAATGCGCTCTCGAACAATAACTATAAGATCACGGACAAGCAGTACGGTGTGGGCGAGATCACGCGCCGCCGCATCGATAAGTCCGGCTTCCGCGTATACAATGCAGACAACACGGTTGCAGACGCAACGAAGGTCTATGACGGGAATAACCGCCATACGCTCGCGCCCGGCGCATATCTGACGGGAACGGCGGCATCGGGAGACACAGGGATTGTCACGCGGGACTACGGCAAGGTGACCTTTGCGTTGAAGTCTGGCTCGACGGGGCATTTCTCCAGCGATGCCGACGGGAACAACCGTACCTCCCACGTCTCTGAGGCGCACTACGTCGCCTATGATGTTGTGGCACGCTCGAGCGATCCGACGAATCATCCGCTGTCGAACTATACCTTTGGCTCCGCGGCAGAGGAGGCGGCGGGGACGCTCCGTAACCTCGAGACTGTGAATGATGCAAACCCCTCGCATGTGACCGCACAAGGGACGATTACCCCGCGCGCGATCCGCGCGACGACGCACGCCGTCGAGAAGGTCTATGACGGTATGGCGGAGCATACGGACGGCAGCCGCAATATCAAACGCGGGAGCGATATCGTCAGCCTTGCGACGATGATTACGGATGAGACGGACGGACAGCCGACGAACACCTCGACGGCGCGCTATGCGGATAAGAATGTCTCGCGTGACGGCAGCGGCAATATCATCAACAAGGATGTCACCTATACAGCACAGCTCACAGGGCAGTATGCGGACGACTATAAGATTGTCGACGCAGGAAATACGGTCATCAGTACGGTCTCGGGCACTGGCGCAAATAAGACGCTCACGGCGAATGCCGGCACGGTGACAAACGCGGGCAAGATTACACCGCGCAAGCTGAACATCAAGATGGGCGATGTGTCCAAGACCTATGACGGCACGTCGACCAATACGGACAGCAGTGTCACGGAGATCACGGATGCGCCGCAGACCTCTGTCGTTGGAACGATTCTCAGTGGGGACGGTATCACAACTGGTGCGCTGAGGAGCGCGTGGGAGAGTAAGCGCTCGGGCGGCACGGCATCGAGCAGCTACGGGAACGGTACGGGCAGTGCCTTCCGCGCCAACGCAAATGCGAGCAACGGCACGCCGCATGACGTTCGCTATACGAAGATGGACGAGGCGTTCAAGGATGCCTTCGGCACGACAGCAGCGGGCAACTATACGGTGGACCAGACCGTCTATGGCAAGGGAACGATCAACCGCAAGGCGATTGACCCGAACAACTTCGACATTGTCGATGCACATGGGAACGCCTCCCATGCGACGAAGGTCTATGACGGTACCAGCAACTACACGGTTCCGTCCGGCTGGAACCTGCGCCCGAGCACGGGGCACGGCACAGGCGTGGTTGCAGCAGACGCGGATAAGATCAGCTTTGCGATCGATCCCAATAGGGGCGCTCATTTCACAAAGGCAGACAATACGACGCGGACAGCGAATGTCGATGAGGCGCAGCGTGTCGCCTACAATGTCAAGGCGACGGCGGATAGCGGCTATGAGTACCTGCTCAAGAACTATACGCTGAACGGGCAGAACCTTGAGAGCGGGAATGCGACGGCGACGGGTGCGGGCAGGATTACGCGCCGCACGATCAATATCGGTCTCGCAGAGGCGAGCGGCATCGACAAGGTCTATGACGGGAATGCCAACCTCGTTGACACCGCGAACCGTCACCATCAGACCTTTGCGGATGTCGACGGCAGAGCGAATGTCGGCTATGCCACGGGTACGACCAACGCCAACAAGCTCGTGCGCACGAAGAATGGCTATTCCGTGGATGACAGCGCACAGGTGACGGTGCAGGGCAGCTACGCGGACAAGAATGTTGCGCGCAGCGGCGGCAATGTTACGACGAAGAGCATCACATATAATGTAAAGATCGCGGGCGACGCGGGGAAGAATTACTACCTCACGGATGGCTCGACAACGGTCAACGCAGAGGATGGCATGAACCTTTCGGCGACGGGAACGATTACGCCGAGGGATCTTTCGGGTGCGTTCAAAAAGGTCACGAAGGTCTATGACGGCACGAAGAATGTCCCTGCTGCGCAGGTGGGCTTTGAGGTCGGAGCAAACGGTGTCGTGTCGGGCGATGCGGTCGGCCTCGCCAGCGGGCATACGCAGGAGTTTGAGAGTGCGAATGTGCGCGGCAGCGGCACGTCGTGGACTGCGCCGGACGGCACGCGCCAGCATAACTGGGTCAACTACGCGAACCTCTCGCTCACGGGTGCCGATGCGGGGAACTATACGCTTAGTCTTGGGGCAACGGCAAAGGGGCTCGGCGAGATCACACCGTACGTGCTGAATCCGAGCACGGTGAACTTTAATATCGGGACGGCATCGAAGACCTATGACGGGACGAAGACGGTCAAGTGGACGGATGGCTCAAGCCAACCGAACGATCAGAAGAAGTACATCAACAGTGCGACGGTGAACATCAACGGCAATCCTGTCAGTGTGCTGAACGACCTAAAGGTGAACTCCGCCGAATACGATACGAAGGATGTCGATAACGGCAGATCCGCCAACCGCGTGACGTACAACCTGAGCTATACGGGCACGAGCGGGAACTTCTCGCTTGGTGGGGCATCGACGTTTGCCAAAACGGGCGACGGCACCATCACGAAGAAGGATGTCACGGTTACGGTCAAGAGCCCGCTCTCGAAGGTCTATGACGCGACGACCGATGTGCTCGGCGTGGCAAAGAACTCCGCGAATGCGGTCGTCAATACGGCGAATGACATCATCGGCATGACGGGGCTGGTCTCCGGCGACGGCGCGACGAACGAGTCGACGGCGGTATACGCAGATAAGAATGCGGGTACGGGCAAGACGGTCAACTATGATGTCAAGCTCGACACGGCAAACGCAGGTAACTACAATCTGAAGTACAACGGCGCAACGATTACGTCGCCGATCTCGACCAATGACAATACGATCACAAAGCGCAAGGTGGATGTCTCCTTTGCACATGTGACGAAGACCTATGACGGAACGCCGGCGAATACGTCGATTACGCCGTCTGTTTCGGCTACCGATGCAGCGGTGCTGCAGCGCGATAGCTCCGCCAATGTCAGCGGAACGAATCTCACGGGGCTGACGGGCATCACCAGTCAGTACGGCTCCGGTACGACGGATGGCACCTTTACCGCCAACCCGGATGCGGGCACGAACAAGTCGGTTCAGTATGCGGGTCTCGGTACGGCGATGGGTACGGCGTTCGGTGCGAATAACTACGAGTTTGCGACGAACGGCTACGGCACAGGCACGATCAACAAGGCGAATATCAATGCTTCTGACGTGGATTTCCTTGCATCCAATGCGACGAAGACCTATGACGGCACGAAGAAGGTGAAGTACAACGGTTCGAGTGCGTCGAACGATGTGAAGAACTATATCACGCGCGCACGTGTACAGCTGAACGGCAACTGGGTTGATCTGCGCAACGATCTCGAAATGGATACGGCGGGGACGGAGTACAGCAGTGCGAATGCGACGAACGGCACGCCGGCGACGGTTACGTATAAATTCCGTCTGAGCGACAGAAACATCAATATTTCGGGGGGCAATGACTTTACCAAAACGGCACAGGGGACGATTGACCGCCGTGTGCTGACGCTTGACCTTGCCCAGAAAACGGGCATCGACAAGATCTACGATGCCAATGCGAATCTCGTGGATACGAATACGCGGCACTACGACAAGTTCATTGACGACGATGCAAAGGGCAATGTCACCTATGCGTCCGGCACGACGAATGACAACAAGCTCGTACGCACGGCAAACGGCGCAGCGGTCGATGACGGCGCGTCGATGACGATCACGGCGAACTATGTGAATGCGGGTGTTGCGGATAAGAATGCCGGTGTCAACAAGGACATTGCATACAACGTAAAGATTGGCGGTACGCAGGGACAGAACTATACCCTTTCGTACAACGGTACGACGGCAGACGCCGAAACGGGCCTTGATCTCACGGGTGCATCGGGTACCATCGCAAAGCGCAAGATCACGCTTGGGTTCGGCGATGTGAATAAGATGTATGACACAACGCCGAACAACACCACGAAGAACATCACCTCTGTGACTGCGGGCAATACCGATGGACGCGGTGCAGCCACGCTTACGGCGGATGGGATCACAAGTGCGTCGTTTGATACGACCGGCATCGTGAGCTATTATGGTGCGGGAACGACGGATGCGAGCTTCCAGCGCAATCCGAATGTCGTCACAGATGCGCACGGCAATGTGATCCCGAACGGCAAGGATGTCCAGTATTCGAACCTTTCTGGTACGCTTGCAGCGCAGCCCTATGCGGCCAACTATGAGATCGCGGATACTTCCTATGGCAAGGGAACGATCCGCAAGCGCGTGGTCACGGCGAATGACTTCAACTTTAATATTGACACCGCTACGAAGATGTACGACGGGACAAAGGATGTCGTATGGACAGAGGGTGGCCGGAACTACACCGATATGGCGCATGTCAAGAAGTACTTCCGGAACAGTACGCTGGATCTCGGCGGCGGAAATACCGCGCCGATCAACCTTGACGATATCAGCCTGAACAGTGCTCAATACAACGATGCGAATGTAGCGCATGCGAACGGGGTTGACTACAATGTGACGATCAATACGAGGAACTTTGAGTTCAACGGCACGCGCGACCGTACGCTCCACCATGCGGGCGATACGATCACGAAGCGTGACCTCGCAACGCTCCTGCCGCAGCATCTCATCAAGGAGTACGACGGGCAGACGACATTTGACCAGAACAACCGTGACTATGTGAATGCGATGGCACGGGATAACCTGACGCATATTGTCGAGCGGGATAAGAATAAGATCCAGCTCGCCGTCACGGGGACGTACAGCAATAAGGATGCCTCGGCAGAGACCAAGGCGGAGGCAGAGGCACGCACGCCCGCACAGGCACAGCGCACGGTGGACTACACGCTGACGCTTTCGGGCGATGCAGCGACACTTGCCAACTACACGATCGCGGGACACGATACCACGCATACGGTAACGGGCAAGGCTGCTGATATCTATAAGAAGACGCTGACGGTCGATGTCGCACGCAAGGAAAAAGACTACGACGGTACGGCAGCGGTCAACAACCTCGCTGCAGGTGATATCACGTTCAGCGGGCTCGTGGGCAGTGAGACCCTGTCGCTCGACAGTGGGGCACTGAACAAGGTGCAGGGGCAGTACCTCGACTCGAACGGGAATGCGGATGCCAATGTCAGCCGCGATGTGCACCGCAATGTGCTGGATAAGGCAGTGAAGTACACCGGCTTTGACAATGCACTGAGCGATCTCGCAACGCGCAACAATACGGCAAAGAACTATCGTGTGGCGGACGGCAGCAAGAGTTATACCGTCAACGACGCGAAGGGACGCATCAACCCGCTCTCGATCAATCCGAATCATCCGACCGACGGAGTCACTACGACCTTTGATGCCGCAGGTGCGACGAAAACCTACGATCGTACGCGTGTGGTCAAGTACAACGGGCAGAGCACCTCGGATGCGCTCAAGAACTATCTTACGAGCGCGACGGTTCGTGTTGGAACGCAGACGGTTGATATCAAGAATGAGCTCACCATCGATCCGAATGCGACAGCCTATGACAATAAGAACGCAGGGACGGGCAAGACCGTGACCTACACGCTCAAGTACACGGGCAACAATTTCACAATCAATGACTTTACGCGCAACAGCACGGGCGAGATCAAGCAGAAGGATGTCAAAGTCCTGCCGGTCGGCACGCTCACGAAGGTCTATGATGGAACGTCCCATGTCTACGCAAACGGCGACGACAGCATCCGGACGCTGCATGGCGATCAGCGCGTGACGAACGGCGACAGCGTCGTCGAGCTCGAGAACGGCGGCATCATCGCGGGTGACAGTGTCCAGAACAACTCGACGGCAGTCTATGCCGATAAGAATGCAGGTACGGGCAAGACGGTCGTCTATACGCCGTCGATCACCGGCGCGGATGCGGGCAACTATCGCCTCGTTGATGTGTTCGGCCATGCGATTCCCTCCGGCACTCTGACGACGACGGACAATGTGATCCAAAAGCGCAGGCTGAACATCGGCTTTGACGGGCTGAACGGCACGCTGCCCGTGCGAAAGTCCTACGATGCGACCTCGGCGAATGATAAGATAACGGCGCGCATTACGGACGATCCGAATGGCCATACGCGCACGGTGCTTCAGCGTGACGGCATGGGCATCTTTGGCGATCGCCTCCCCCAGCTCAACAACGGGAACATCCAGAGCGACTATGGCTACGGCAGTACAGATGCGACCTTCCGCGCAGATGCGAATGCGGATGCGCACAAGGATGTACAGTACCGCGGTGTCGGCGATGCACTCCGCAATCTCCTCGGCGGCAACGCCGCGAACTATGACTTCAACGAAACGGCATACAGTGACGGTGCGATCACGCGTGCGAATGTGACGCGAAGCGACTTTGACCTGAGCTTTAACAAGGCAACGAAGGAGTACGATGGCACCAAGACGGTCGTAAATCCGGCGCAGAATCTGAACCGAACGACCAGTCGGTTGAGACTGGGTGGCAACTGGCACGCGCTGCAGGATGGAGATGTCCTCTCCGTTACGGGCGAATACGCACATAAGAACGCCGCCGCCTCGCAGCCGGTGGACTACAAGGTGAAGTTCAACACACGGAATTTCAACATCACCGACAGTGCGGACAATACTGTGGCGAAGCAGGGACCGGGTGAGATCTTGCGACGCAAGATCATGGCCAACCCCGTCACGGCGACCAAGACGTATGATAAGACATCTACGCTGATGAATGTCGCGAAGGACGGCGAGGGTCGTGTGATCGACAGCGCCGACCGTCTCGTGAAATTCAGCCACTACGGTGACAACGGGGATGCGATCATCGCGAATGACGTGGTCGAGAACCGTTCGACGGGCGAATACGCCGATCAGAATGTCGCGTGGGAGCCAAAGGCGAATGCCAATCCAAACGCCATGTGGCAGGATCGCAATCGCGTCAAGAACAAGGCGGTCAACTATCAGTTCCTGCTCGCCGGAGACGATGCACTGAACTATGAGCTTGTCGATGGGAGCGGAAATACGCTGTCGACGGACGGTCTGGATGCGAACGGGAAGAATACGATTGGCTATGCGCCTGCCGCGATGGAAACTGGACGGATCAACCCCTATGAGGTCCAGCTTGCGGGCGATGACCAGACACGCTGGATCAATGAGGGGCTGCCCGACAGCTATACGGGCACACCGCAGGGACGGGGATATACAACGGCGCTTGGCGAGACGCTGCCGGGTGAGATTCGCTACGGATCGCCCAGTGCACGTCTGCGTTGGGGCGACTATCCGATCGAGGGGGAATATATACCGGCGACAGACAGTGAGACGGTCTACCAGAACTATCTCTTCAAGTCCTCGGGTACCCTCCACATCGGCCCCTACATCCCGGACTATGAGTACTACAAGGCGATGACGCAGAATAAGATGATTCCCGATGAGTACGCATACGAGAATGCCTCGCTCGACCGCCGCAGTCATTTCGGGCGCAAACCCGAGGCAGAGGTCACCTATACACCGCCCTCGATCAATATGGTGAAGGATGGTGTCGACATCAGCAAGAACGGAATCCAAGTGATGGATGAAACTGTGTTCACCCTGATGAACGAAGTGTTCGGCTGAGCAAGAGAAATCGAATGGAAACAACGAAGAACCCCCTCGACGATGCAAACCGTCGAGGGGGTTCTTCGTTGTTGTTTAGGCGTTTTTGGTCAGATCCTTCAGCAATGCACGGCAGCCGGCATCCACATCGCGGTAGGTTGCCTCGAAGTTGCCCGTGTACCACGGATCTGCCACATCGCGGTCCTCGCCGATATAGGAGAGGAGACGGCGGACCTTGCCGTCGGGATCGCCGCCCGTGAGGCGGTCAAGGTCGTCCATGTTCTCGGTGTCCATGCCGATGATGCAGTCGAACACCGCATAGTCGGCGGCGGTCATGAGTGAGGCCCGGCGTTTGCTGAACGGAATGTTGTGCGCACGGAGGACTTCGCGTGTGCCGCGATGAGTATCGCTGCCGATCTCGTCGCGGTGGAGCGCCTTGGAAGTGACGCTGATTTCGTCCGCAAGTCCTGCCTCGCATACGAGGTGCTTCATGACGAACTCTGCCATTGGGGAGCGGCAGATGTTGCCGTGACAGACAAATAGAATTTTTTTCATGGTATGTGCTCCTTATATCATTTGCTCGAAAGGTTACAACAAAAAAGTATGGATTGCAACAGCGCATGCGTGGTCGTCCCTTGTGTTTTAATCGCGAAAATGCTAGAATGGAAACGAAATATGAACAGTGATATAGGGGTTGAGTTACATCGTGCGTGATGGAATGAATGGTATGACAAAGAATGCAGTTGTGCGTGCAGGACTTGCCGCGTGTATTTGTGCGGGGGTTGCGGCTGTGGGGGCGACGGGGTTTGCCGCGCCGTCGCTCGCGCGTCCGGGGGCGGATGTTGCGGGGGAGAAGCCCGCTCCCGAGATCGGGCTGGAGGATCACACACCGCGCTATCAGCAGGCGGGGGACGATGCGCAGTTCACGATCGAAAATTTCATTATGGAGGCGCCGGATCTCTTTCTCGATAAGGAGGAGCTGACGCGTATTCTTGAGGAGGGGATGGGCGAACAGAAGACGATGGCGCAGCTGCGCCGTACAGTGGATGCGCTGACCTCCTACTGCCGTACACACGGCTATCCGGCAGCCGCGGTCTACCTGCCGCCGCAGGACAGCCCGGACGGCATCGTGGTGCTGCGCGTACTGCCCGGACGTTACGATGAGATCGTGATTGAGAATAACAGCCGCTTGAAAGATCGGGTGGCACGCGGGATTATCGCGGGACTGAAGTCCGATGATATCATCACAACGGCGAAGCTTGAGACGGCGCTTTACTCGGTGTCGGATGCGACGGGTGCACGCGCGGTGGGCGTGCTGAGCCCCGGCACGGCATTCGGGACCAGCAAGCTGACGGTTCGCATTGAGGACTCGAAGGAGTCAAATACGGTTTTCTATGTGGAGAACTACGGCAGCCCCAGTACGGGACGCTATCGTTACGGTCTGCAGGAGACGCTCTACGATCCGTCGGGAACAGGCGACAAGGTGAGTGCGGGAGCGCTGATCTCGAACGGGAGTCTCCGTAATTTCTATGCGAACTACGAGACGGTGGTCGGACACGGCGGTACGACGCTGGGTGCCGGCATTTCACGCATGAACTATAAGATCGGCGGAGCGCTTGCCGACATCGGTGCCGAGGGCAAGTCCCTGACGTTCACGATCTTCGGGCAGACGCCGCTCTATCATCTGACGAATCGCAGCCTCATGCTGCGCTATGGCTATAACTATCGAACGCTGAACGATGATATTACGGCATTTGAACTTGAGGGCAAGAAGCATACACACAGCATTTATGCAGGACTTGTCGGCATGCAGCAGCTGCAGGGCGGAACGTCGCTCAACTACAATGCGAATCTGACGATCGGCAAACTGAGCTATGATTCCCTTTACAGTGAGATCTTGGGCCGGCTGAACCGCACCGAGGAAGGGACGTATGTGAAGCTTGAAGCGGAGCTGTCAGCAGTGCAGCGTCTGGGACATGCATCCGATTTTCTTGTTAAGGTGGCGGGACAGAAGGCGAGCCGAAACCTCGACAGCTCGGAGGAGTTCTATCTCGGCGGGCCGAATGGCGTGCGTGCCTACGCGCAGGGCGAGGGCGCGGGTGATGAGGGGCTGCTCAGCACAGCGGAGCTCCGCTGGCATGCACCTGTCCAAGGGCTGACGTTCAGCACGTTCTATGATGTCGGGACGACACGCTTGAGCAGACACAGCTTCACGAATGACAACAGGGTTACACTGCGTGGTTGGGGGCTCGGAGCAGCGTACAACAAGTCGGGAGATTGGTTTGCGCGCCTCGACTATGCGCGGCGCATCGGCCTGGATGCGTCGGTATCGCCGCGGAACAGTGCGCGGAATCGCGTCTGGTTCATGGCCGGAAAAATTTGGTAACGTATTCTGCTTTGCTGCGCCCTCGATCGGATCGGGGGCGCAGTGCATTCGTATGGGTGCGTATGGGGTGAATGGGAAGGGTTATGAGACTCAGGAGAAAGCCGTGGATTGATACGGCAATTCTGGACTATGCGGACTTTGTCACGCCGCTCGGCGGCGACTGGTCGCACCATGCGGGGGCATGGGCGGAGACGTTCGGGCGTACGGCACCGCTGCACGTCGAGATCGGCGTGGGTAAGGGCGACTTTATCACGGAGTTGGCGGCGCGCAACCCCGATGTGAACTATGTGGGGCTTGAGGCGCAGCAGGGGGTGCTGTATTTCGCCGCGCGCAAGGCGGCGGAGCGGCAGCTGCGGAATGTGCGGCTGATCGTTTTTGATGCGGCACATCTAACGGAGCTGTTTGCGCCCAATGAGGTTGACCGCATCTATCTGAATTTCTCCGACCCGTGGCCGAAGGCACGCCATGCAAAGCGGCGGCTGACCAGCGCGTTCTTCCTCGCACGCTATGCTGCGGCACTCAAGGCGAATGGCGAGATCCACTTTAAGACGGACAACATGGGGCTGTTCGACTACTCGATTGAGACGATGCAGCGCGAGGGCTGGCAGCTCTCCCATGTGACGTACGATCTTCATGCATGTGGCGAAGAGGACAACATTATGACGGAGTATGAGCGCAAGTTCAGTGCACGCGGCGTAAAGATCGGGCGGCTCGTGGCGCGTCTGCCGAGGAGTGCGTGATGCGCACGCGCTATACTCTCTTTAAGAGCGAGACGGAGCCGATCGCTATCATCATGGCGATCCTCCTCGTGACGGGGACGATCAATGTCTTTAGCTCGAGCTATGTACTTGCGGCAATGAATTTCGAGAATCCCTATTATTTTCTGCAGCGGCATTTGGTGTGGGTTTTTCTCGGACTGATCGCGTGTTGGCTTTGCCGTCGCATGAACTATCAGCGTATGCGCGGACTGATGTTTGTGGGCATGGGTATTACCGTCTTTTTGCTCATTGCCGTTCTCCTTGTGGGGACCACGGTAAACGGCGCACAGCGCTGGCTTGCGGTCGGGCCGCTCAGCTTTCAGCCGGCAGAGTTCGCAAAGCTGATGGCGGTGTTGATGGGAGCGTTCTCGATCTCGGCGGTGCTCAGCAAGGAACATTTCCGCATCGATCGGGACGGTGGACGCGTCTTTATGCCGTTTGGTGCGATTCTCGTGATGGCGTTCCTCGTCTATCGTGAGCCGGACTTCGGAACAGCCTGCATTGTGTTCGGCGTGCCGCTTCTGATGGCACTCGTCCTTCTTGTTCCGCCGCGCCGCTGGCTGTGGATCGTGCCGCCGACGGTGCTCGCGGCATTTGCCATCGGGATGCTGCAGCCCTACCGCATGAAGCGCCTTGAGGTCTGGTACGATCCGTGGTCGGATGCGCGCGATGCAGGCTATCAGATGGTGCAGTCGCTATCGACGATCGGCTCGGGCGGGATCTTCGGCATGGGCTTTGGCGACGGTGTGAGCAAGTACGAGTATCTGCCGGAGGCGCATACGGATTTTGCGTTTGCGATTTTCAGTCAGGAGCATGGATTCTTCGGCGTGCTGCTGATCTTCTTTTTGTTCGCTGTGCTCCTCGTCACCTGCATGCGTGTGGCAGCACGGGCAGCGGATACGTTCGGGCAGGTGCTTGCACTCGGCATCGTCTTTCTTGTGCTTGGACAGGCGCTCGCCAACCTTGCGATGGTCGCAGGGCTTCTTCCTGTCGTCGGCGTGCCGCTGCCGTTCATCAGCTACGGCGGTTCGTCACTGATCGTGACGATGGCGGGCATGGGCATGCTGCTCGGCATCGCCGACCGCAGTCAGGGGGCTCCAGTGCAGAAGAAAAAAACAGAGCCGCCTGAAAAGCGGCGCGAACGCATCCATATCGTACGATAGAGACGGAGAGGCACGGCGTGCCTCTTTTTTCTATATGAGGATAAGAAAGATACGCTAGGATAGGTGTAAACGAGAAACTTTGTAAAATATGCGTTGACAAGCGTTTTGACGGATGATATTATGTGACAGTCCCCTTTTTGGAGGTGAACTATGTCTCTGGAAAAATTGCGCACGGCGCGTACGGTCGCCGGCATTCGTCAAGCATGCAAGGCGGTGAAGAGCGGTGCGGCAGAGATGGTATTCGTCGCCTCGGATGTCGATGTGCGTGTGCTTGATGCACTGCTCACAGCATGCAGGGACGCGAAAATCTCTCCCGACCGCACGGCGACGAAGGCGCAGCTTGGAGAGGCGGTACGCCTCGATGTGGGCGCTGCGGCGGTTGCTAAACTACGGTAAAAACGCAGGTTCTGCGTTTTCATACAAATAAAATGAAATGACGACAAAGGAAGGAGGTGCAGTATGCCAACGATCAATCAGCTCATTCGCAAAAGCCGGAAGAGCCTTGAGGAGAAATCGAAAGCACCAGCACTGAAGAACAGCCCGCAGAAGCGCGGCGTCTGCACGCGTGTCTACACGTCCACGCCGAAGAAGCCGAACTCTGCTCTTAGAAAGGTTGCTCGTGTTCGCCTGACGAACAGTATCGAGGTGACCGCATATATCCCGGGCATCGGGCACAATCTGCAGGAGCACAGCGTCGTCCTCATTCGCGGCGGCCGTGTGAAGGACCTGCCGGGTGTTCGCTATCACATCATTCGCGGCTCGCTCGATACTGCCGGCGTGCAGGACCGTGCGCAGGGGCGTTCGAAGTACGGCGCAAAGCGTGCGAAGAAGAAGTAAGGAAGTATATCGTTAGGAGGTTGGGCTATGCCACGTAAGGGCCCCGTGCCGAAGCGGGATGTTCTGCCGGATCCGGTATATCATTCCAAGACGGTGACGAAGTTTATCAACAAGGTTATGCTCTCGGGCAAGAAGAGTGTCGCGCAGCGTGTTGTCTACGATGCATTTGATACGATTCGCGAGAAGACAGGGCAGGATCCGCTCGAGGTGTTCGAGACGGCGCTGCGCAATGTCATGCCGGTACTCGAGGTTAAGGCACGCCGCGTCGGCGGTGCCAACTATCAGGTTCCGGTCGAGGTTCGTGCGGACCGCCGCATGACGCTCGGTATCCGCTGGCTTGTCAGCTATGCGCGTCTGCGCGGCGAGAAGACAATGGATGCACGCCTCTCGGCAGAGCTGATGGATGCTGCGAACAACACGGGCGCAGCGATCAAGAAGAAGGAAGATACGCACAAGATGGCGGAGGCCAACAAGGCATTCGCGCATTATCGCTGGTAATATTTACCGGTAGTGTAAGGAGCGATAGGAAACAGTGGCAAGAGAATATTCCCTTGAAAAAACGCGGAATATCGGCATCATGGCACACATTGATGCCGGCAAGACGACGACCACCGAGCGCATTCTCTTCTACACGGGCGTAACGCACAAGATCGGCGAAGTTCATGAGGGCGCTGCCACCATGGACTGGATGGTTCAGGAACAGGAACGCGGCATTACGATTACGTCGGCGGCGACGACCTGCCACTGGAAGAACCATCGCATCAATATCATTGATACGCCGGGTCACGTTGACTTTACGGTCGAGGTAGAACGCTCGCTGCGCGTGCTGGATGGCACGGTGGCTGTTCTGACCGCACGCGGCGGTGTTGAGCCGCAGACGGAGACGGTCTGGCGTCAGGCGGAACGCTACAATGTCCCGCGCATGGCGTATGTCAACAAGATGGACATCACGGGTGCCGATTTCTTCAACGTCATGAACATGATGCGCGAGCGCCTCAATGCGAACCCGGTGGCGATCCAGCTGCCGATCGGCGCAGAGGATGAGTTCAAGGGCATCATCGATCTCGTGAAGATGGATGCGATCGTCTACGAGGACGATCTCGGCAAGGTGACGGACGAGGTCGAGATTCCGGCCGAGTACAAAGAGCAGGCAGAAGAGTACCGCGAGAAGCTGATCGAGGCGTGCGCAGAGGCGGACGATGAGCTCATGGAGAAGTATCTCGGCGGTGAGGAGGTCACGGAGGAGGAGATCCGCCGTGCGATCCGCAAGGCGACGATCGCCTGCGAGATGACTCCGGTCACCTGCGGTACGTCGTATCGCAACAAGGGCGTGCAGCCCCTGCTCGACGCGATTGTCGACTACATGCCGGCACCGACGGACATCCCACCGATTGCAGGTGTGAACCCCGATACGGGCGAGGCAGACAGCCGTCCCGCTTCGGACGATGCGCCGTTCTCGGCACTTGCGTTCAAGATTATGACGGATCCGTTCGTTGGCAAGCTCGCGTTCTTCCGCGTCTACTCGGGCACACTGAACTCCGGTTCGTATGTGTTCAACGCGACGAAGGACAACAAGGAACGCATCGGCCGCATTCTCCAGATGCACGCGAACAACCGCAAGGAGATCGACGTGGTCTACAGCGGCGACATTGCGGCGGCAGTCGGCCTCAAGAATACGACGACGGGCGACACGCTCTGTGATGAGAACAAGCCGATCATCCTCGAGTCGATGGAGTTCCCCGATCCGGTTATCTCTGTTGCGGTGGAACCCGCGACGAAGAACGATCAGGAGAAGATGGGCATCGCCCTCCAGAAGCTCGCAGAGGAGGATCCGACGTTCCGCGTTCATACGGACGCTGAGACGGGGCAGGTCATCATCTCGGGCATGGGCGAGCTGCACCTGCAGATCATCGTCGACCGTATGCTCCGCGAGTTCAAGGTCGACTGCAAGGTCGGCGAGCCGCAGGTTGCATACCGCGAGACGATCCGCAAGTCCGTCAAGGCAGAGGGCAAGTTTGTCCGTCAGTCCGGCGGTCACGGTCAGTACGGTCACTGCTGGCTCGAGCTCATTCCGCAGGAGGCGGGCGAGGGCTTCAGCTTCGAGAACAAGGTCGTCGGCGGCGTGATTCCGAAGGAATTCATCAACCCGATCGAGGCCGGTGTCAAACAGGCGATGGAGGGCGGCGTAGTCGCCGGCTATCCGATGGTCGACATCAAGGTCATCGTCTACGACGGCTCGTTCCACGAGGTCGACTCGTCCGAGGCGGCGTTCAAGGTGGCGGGGTCGATGGCGTTCAAGGCGGGTGCCGAGAAGGCAAGCCCGGTTCTCCTCGAGCCGTATGTCAAGGTCGAGGTCACGGTGCCCGAGGAATACATGGGCGATGTCATCGGCGACCTGAACTCGCGCCGCGGACGCATCGACGGCATGGAGCCGCGCAACGGCGTGCAGGTCATCAACGCGTTCGTTCCGCTCTCGGAGATGTTCGGCTACTCGACGGATCTCCGTTCCAAAACTCAGGGCCGCGGGAACTACTCGATGGAAGTTTCCTTCTACGACGAAGTTCCTAAGAATATAGCTGACGCTGTAGTCGCCAAGAACAAAGGCGAATAAGGAGGCAATTTTAGAATGGCAAAGGAAAAGTTTAACCGCAGCAAGCCCCATGTCAACATCGGCACGATCGGTCACGTTGACCATGGCAAGACGACGCTGACGGCTGCGATCACGAAGGTTCTCTCCGAGAAGGGCTATGCGAAGTTCGAGGACTATGCGGACATCGACAAGGCTCCGGAGGAGCGCGAGCGCGGCATCACGATCAACACAGCGCACGTTGAGTATGAGACGGACAACCGCCACTATGCACACGTCGACTGCCCGGGCCACGCGGACTATGTCAAGAACATGATCACGGGCGCTGCGCAGATGGACGGCGCAATCCTCGTTGTCTCCGCTGCTGACGGCCCGATGCCCCAGACGCGTGAGCACATCCTGCTCGCTCGTCAGGTCGGCGTTCCGGCTCTCGTCGTGTTCCTCAACAAGGTCGACCAGGTCGATGATCCCGAGCTCCTCGAGCTCGTCGAGATGGAAGTCCGCGAGCTGCTCTCGCAGTATGAGTTCCCCGGCGATGACATCCCTGTTGTTGCGGGCTCCGCACTCAAGGCTCTTGAGGGCGACGATGCGATGAAGGCGAAGATCCTCGAGCTCATGGACGAGGTTGACAAGTACATCCCGACGCCGACGCGTGACACGGACAAGCCGTTCCTCATGCCGGTTGAGGACGTGTTCACGATCACGGGCCGCGGCACGGTTGCTACGGGTCGTGTGGAGCGCGGCGAGCTGAAGCTGAACGATACGGTTGAGATCGTCGGTCTTCAGGATGAGGCGCGCAGCACGGTTGTTACGGGCATTGAGATGTTCCGCAAGCTGCTCGACAGCGCGGTTGCGGGCGACAACATCGGCGCACTGCTCCGCGGCGTGGATCGCAAGGACATCGAGCGCGGCCAGGTTCTCGCAAAGCCGGGTTCCATCAATCCGCACACGAAGTTCAAGGCGCAGGTCTACGTTCTGACGAAGGAAGAGGGCGGCCGTCATACGCCGTTCTTCACGAACTATCGTCCTCAGTTCTACTTCCGTACGACGGACGTGACGGGCGTTGTCCGTCTCCCCGAGGGCACGGAGATGGTTATGCCCGGCGATAACGTCGAGATGGAAGTCGAGCTCATCACCCCGATCGCGATCGAGCAGGGCCTCCGCTTCGCTATCCGCGAGGGCGGCCACACGGTCGGCGCGGGTCGTGTTACGGCGATTGAAGGCTAATTCTTAGTCTCTTGATATTCCCTAGGGAGAGGAGCGGCGCTCGCGTCGCTCCTTTTCGGGGGATTAAGTGAAAACTTCTTTTCATCTTTTGGAATCATACGACAGACGACGTACTCCATGCGATGACATGGCAGATGGCTATGCCCCGAGGGGGCAGAGGGAACTGCCGTGGAGAAATGTTTGGGGCGGGACCCCGGACGAAGGAGGAAAACTACTTTGGCGAAACAGCAGAAAATCAGAATTCGTTTGAAGGCCTATGACCACAAGGCGCTCGACCAGAGTGCGGCGAAGATCGTCGACACGGCAAAGAAGACAGGCGCAATGGTCTCAGGTCCCATTCCACTTCCGACGGAGAAGAATGTCTACACGATTCTCCGTTCTCCGCACGTCAACAAGGACTCGCGCGAGCAGTTTGAGATGCGCACGCACAAGCGTCTCATCGACATCCTGCAGCCGACGAACAAGACGGTCGATTCGCTCATGCGTCTCGATCTGCCTGCCGGCGTTGACATCGAGATTAAGCTCTAATAGGAGGTGGAAGCCTTGGCTAAGGCTATTTTAGGAAGAAAACTGGGCATGACCCAGATCTTCACAGAGGAAGGCCGCGTCGTTCCCGTGACGGTCGTTGAGTCCGGCAACAACTTCGTGCTCCGCAGCAAGACCGACGAGACGGACGGCTATAACGCTGTGCAGCTCGGGTTTGGCGATATCAAGGAGAAGAACGTCACGAAGCCGCTCAAGGGTCAGTTTGAGAAGGCGGGCGTGAAGGCAGTGCGTTTCATTCGTGAGATGCGTCTTGCTGCTCCTTCCGAATACAATGTTGGTGACACGATCGGCGTCGACATCTTCGTTGCGGGCGATCTCGTCGATGTGGTCGGCACGTCCAAGGGCAAGGGCTTCGCGGGCGGCATCAAGCGTCACAACTTCGCGCGCGGTCCCATGGGCCACGGTTCGAAGTCGCACCGTGAGCCGGGCTCGACGGGTGCGATGATCTCCGGTCCCGGCGGGCGCGTCCTCAAGGGCAAGAAGCTCCCCGGCCGCATGGGCGGCGAGCGTGTCACGGTGCAGCGTCTGACGATTGTCCGCGTGGACACCGACCGCAATCTCATCCTGATCAAGGGCGCGATTCCGGGCCCGAAGAAGGGATTTGTCGTAATCAAAGATACCGTTAAGCCTGCAAAGGCAGCGAAAGAATAAGGAAGGGGGAATCGCAGCATGGCGAATGTAGCAGTATATGATATGTCGCACAATCAGGTTGGCGAGATCAACCTGAACGACGAGTTCTTCAATGTCGAAATGAATGCCGGCCTCCTTCATCAGGCGGTTGTCCTCCAGCTCGCATCGCAGCGCCTTGGCACGCATGCTACGAAGACGCGCGGCCTCGTGCGCGGCGGCGGACGCAAGCCCTGGCGTCAGAAGGGAACGGGGCGTGCCCGCGCAGGTTCGACGCGCAGCCCGCTGTGGGTTGGCGGCGGTACGGTCTTTGGCCCACATCCGCGCAAGTACGGCTTTACGATGCCGCGCAAGCAGCGTCGTCTTGCCCTCAAGTGCGCGCTGTCGGACAAGGTTCGTACGGGCGATTTCATCGTCCTCGATCAGCTTGACTTCGAGGCGCCGAAGACGAAGGCAGCCGTGAAGCTCCTGAGCGATTTCGGTGTGAATGCAAAGAGCCTCTTCATCACGGCGGACGAAGCTGTGAATGTGGAGCGTTCCACCAGCAATATTCCGGGTGTAAAAGCCGTCTCGGCGCGTGGAATCAATGTCTTTGACATTCTCCATCACGACAAGCTCTTCATTACGAAGGATGCCATCACCCGTATCGAGGAGGTATTCGCATAATGGACGCACGTGATATTCTCGTACGCCCGCTCATCACGGAGCGGACGACGCAGCTCATGGCTGAGGGCAAATATGTCTTCGTCGTTGCAAAGGCTGCGAACAAGATCGAGATCGCAAAGGCGGTCTCGGAGATCTTCAAGGTAAAGGTCGCAAAGGTCAATACGGTCAACGTCATCGGCAAGACAAAGCGCATGGGCCGCACGCAGGGCAAGCGCCCGGACTACAAGAAGGCCATCGTGAAACTCGCGCCGGGCGAGACCATTGAGTTCTTTGAAGGCTGAGACAAAAGGGAGGTACGAACGTGGCAGTAAAGAGTTTTAAGCCGTATTCTGCCGGCAGACGCTTCATGACGGTCTCTTCCTTCGATGAGATCACAACGGACAAGCCGGAGAAGTCCCTCACCGTTCGCCTGACAAAGACGGGCGGGCGCAACCAGCAGGGAAAACTGACTGTGCGCCATCGCGGCGGCGGTCACAAGCGGCTCTATCGCATCATCGACTTCAAACGCACGAAGGACGGAATCCCCGCCCGCGTCGCGACGATCGAGTACGATCCGAACCGCAGCGCACGCATTGCGCTCCTGAACTACGCAGACGGCGAGAAGCGCTACATCCTCGCGCCGAACGGCCTCAAGGTCGGCGACGTGGTGGAGTCGGGTGCCGAGGCTGACATCAAGCCGGGCAACGCGCTTCCGCTGAAGAATATTCCGCTCGGTACGGTCATCCATGCCGTCGAGCTCAAGATCGGAAAGGGTGCACAGCTCGTCCGCAGTGCGGGCACGTCGGCGCAGCTCATGGCAAAGGAAGGCGACTACGCACTCCTGCGTATGCCGTCCGGCGAGATCCGCCGCGTGCACATCAACTGCCGTGCGACGATCGGGCAGGTCGGCAACCTCGAGCATGAGAACATCACCATCGGTAAGGCTGGCCGCAGCCGTTGGCTCGGACGCCGTCCGGAGACGCGCGGTATTGCGATGAACCCGAATGACCATCCGCACGGCGGCGGCGAGGGCCGTTCGCCGGTCGGACGCAAGAGCCCAATGACGAAGTGGGGCAAGATTGCGATGGGCAAGAAGACGCGCCGCAAGAAGAAGGCATCGAACCGTCTGATTGTTCACCGCCGTAAGTAATCGGCTCTGTGGATAGCCCCCTTTGGGGGCGTCCCCTAGGAAGCCGCATTAGCACCGCAACTTGCATATAGAACCTCGTCGGATTGATTACAGTCCGGCGAAAGGAGGAAAAACTTTGTCAAGATCGATTAAGAAAGGGCCTTTCGTCGCAGAGAGCCTGATGAAGAAGATCGATGCGCTCAACGAAAAGAACGAAAAGAAGGTTGTGCGCACATGGTCGCGCAGCTCGACGATCTTCCCGGATTTCGTCGGCCACACGATCGCTGTCCATGACGGACGCAAGCATGTCCCCGTCTACGTCACGGAGGATATGGTCGGACATAAGCTCGGCGAGTTTGCGCCGACACGTACATTCAAGGGTCACGCAGGCGAAGAGCGCAAGACCTCGCTGCGCTGATAGAGAGGAGGACGATTCGTGGCACAGGAAGTAAAGGCTACCGCCAAATACATCCGTATCGCACCGCGCAAGGTTCGCATCGTAATGAACCTCGTGCGCGGCAAGAGCGTCAACGACGCTCTCGCAATCCTGAAATTCACGCCGAAGGTCGGCGCGGACGCCGTGGAGAAGGTGCTCAACTCTGCCATTGCCAACGCAGAGAACAACTTCGATATGGATAGGGATCGACTGTTCATTTCCTCAGCTTTCGTTGACCAGGGACCGACGCTCAAGCGCATTCATCCGCGTTCCCGCGGACAGGCGTTCAAGATTTTGAAGCACACGTCTCACATCACGGTTGCCGTAAACGAAAAGTAATAGGGAGGGAAACAGTTTGGGTCAGAAAGTAAATCCCCATGGCATTCGCCTTGGCATCGTCAAGGATTGGGATGCCCGCTGGTACGCAGACAAGGATTTCGCGCAGAATCTGCATGAGGACATCAAGATTCGTGATTACCTCAAGAAGAGCCTCCAGACCGCAGGTGTTCCCCGCGTGGAGACGGAGCGCAGCAAGAACCGCCTGAAGCTCACGATCCATACGGCAAAGCCGGGCATGGTCATCGGGCGCGGCGGCTCGGGCATTGAGCAGATCAAAGAGGGGCTCAAGAACCTCACCGAGAAGCGCGTTGACATCAATATTGCAGAGATCAAGCAGCCGGATCTCGACGCGACACTCGTCGCCGAGAACATTGCGGCACAGCTTGAGCGCCGCATTGCCTTCCGTCGTGCGATGAAGCAGGCGGTCGGCCGCACGATGCGCCTCGGTGCGAAGGGCATCAAGATCGCCGTCAGCGGTCGTCTCGGCGGTGCGGAGATCGCACGCCGCGAGTCCTACCGCGAGGGAAGCATCCCCCTGCACACACTGCGTGCAGACATCGACTACGGAACGGCCGAGGCACATACGACGTATGGCCGTATCGGCATCAAGGTCTGGATCTTCAAGGGCGAGGTTCTCCCCGACAAGAAGCAGGGACCGAAGAACGGTAAGGAAAGGAGCGAGGCGTAATGTTACTCCCAAAGCGCGTTAAGTACCGCAAGCAGTTCCGCGGACGCATGAAGGGCAAGGCACAGCGCGGCAACACAGTCAGCCACGGCCAGTATGGTCTCGTCGCTCTGGAGCCAGCATGGATCACGAACCGCCAGATTGAGGCTGCGCGTATCGCGATGACGCGTTACATCAAGCGCGGCGGCAAGGTCTGGATCAAGATTTTCCCGGACAAGCCGGTTACGGCGAAGCCGGCGGAGACCCGCATGGGTTCCGGTAAGGGCTCGCCCGAGTACTGGGTCGCCGTTGTGAAGCCGGGCCGTGTCCTCTTTGAGATGGACGGCGTGGCACGCGAGGTTGCGGCAGAGGCAATGCGCCTCGCCGGGCACAAGCTCCCGATCAAGACGAAGTTCGTCGTACGCGAAGAAGTAGAGGGCGGTGAAGTGAATGAAGGTTGATGAGATCCGCGGCCTGAGCGCCGACGAGCTCACGGAAAAACTTGCGTCGCTCAAGGAAGAGCTCTTTGGCCTCCGTTTCCAGCACGCCACCGGACAGCTCGATAACCCGATGCGTATCAAGGACGTAAAGAAGACGATTGCCCGCATCAAGACCATTCAGCGCGAGCAGGCAAACGCCTAAGATTCAGTTACGGACATTTTATTGATACGCAGGAAGGAGGCTCATACACACATGAGCGATAGAAACGTACGCAAAGTGAGAGTCGGCAAGGTCGTGTCCGACAAGATGGACAAGACCGTTGTCGTTGCTGTCGAGGAGCTCGAGCAGCACAAGATGTATAAGAAACCGGTCAAGAAGACGGTGAAGTTCCACGCGCATGACGAGAAGAACGATGCGCACGTCGGCGACCGCGTATCCATCATGGAGACGCGTCCGCTCTCGAAGACGAAGCGCTGGCGCGTGGTCGAAGTCGTCGAGCGCGCGAAGTAAGGAGGAACAAGATCAATGATACAGCAGGAAACAATCCTGAATGTCGGCGATAACACAGGAGCGAAGGAAATCCTCTGCATTCGCGTACTGGGCGGCTCGTACCGCAAGTATGCCAACATCGGTGACATCATCGTCGCCTCCGTCAAGGCGGCAGCGCCGGGCGGCACGGTGAAGAAGGGCGACGTCGTCAAGGCGGTTGTCGTCCGCAGCGTTAAGGGTCTGCGCCGTCCAGACGGGTCCTACATCCGCTTCGACGAGAATGCGGCCGTCATCATCAAGGACGACCACACGCCGCGCGGAACGCGTATTTTCGGACCTGTTGCACGCGAACTGCGCGAGAAGGATTTCATGAAGATCGTCTCGCTCGCGCCCGAAGTTCTTTAAGGAGGAGGTGTTATTTTGTCGCTGGCAAAACTGAACGTCAAGAAGGGCGATACGGTCGTCGTTCTTTCCGGTAAGGATAAGGGCAAGCAGGGCAAGGTTCTCGAGGCTCAGCCGAAGAAGGGCAAGGTCATCGTCGAGGGCGTGAACAAGGTGAAGCGTCACACGAAGCCGAGCCAGAGCGCACCGCAGGGCGGTATCATCACGAAGGAAGCACCGCTCTTTGCTTCGAAGGTGCAGCTCGTGTGCCCCGCATGCGGCAAGGCGACGCGCGTTGCCCACCGCATCATCGGCGAGCGCAAGGTGCGCGCCTGCAAGAAGTGCGGCGAGCCCATCGAGCAGTAAGATTCGCGGAAAGGAGGAATACGCAAAGTGGAAAGACTTAAGGAAAAGTATCAGAAGGAAGTTGCACCGGCTCTGACCGAAAAGTTCGGCTATAAGAATGTCATGCAGCTCCCGAAGGTCGAGAAGGTCATCATCAACATGGGTGTGGGTGAAGCCGTCGGCAACCCGAAGGCACTCGATGCCGCTGTGACGGATCTCACGGCCATCGCAGGGCAGAAGCCCCAGCTCACGCGTGCGAAGAAGTCGCTTGCCGCGTGGAAGCTCCGCGAGGGCATGCCGATCGGCTGCAAGGTGACGCTGCGCGGCACGCGTATGTATCAGTTCCTCGACAAGTTCATGAATGTCGCACTTCCGCGCGTCCGCGATTTCCGCGGGGTCAGCGAGAAGGCGTTCGACGGCCGCGGCAACTATGCTGTGGGTCTGCGCGAGCAGCTCATTTTCCCCGAAATTGACTACGACAAGATCGACAAGATTCGCGGCATGAACATCGTCATCGTTACGAGCGCGCATACGGACGAAGAGGCAAAAGAGCTCCTCCGTCTCATGGGTATGCCGTTCCGCGCGTAACGGGCTAGGAGGAACAACTGTGGCAAAGAAGGCAATGATTGAGAAGTGGAGCAAAGAGCCCAAGTTCTCGACACGCAAGTATAACCGCTGCAAGATCTGCGGACGTCCGCACGGCTACATCCGCAAGTTCGATATGTGCCGTATCTGCTTCCGTGAGCAGAGTTACAAGGGCGCCATCCCTGGTGTAACGAAGGCAAGCTGGTAATAACAATAGCAAAAAGGAGGATATCGATTCATGGCAATGACTGATCCTATTGCAGATATGCTGACCCGCATCCGCAACGCGAACTCGGTCTACCACGAGAGTGTGGCGATCCCCGGGTCAAAGGTCAAGACGGCAATCGCCGAGGTCTTGAAAAAGGAAGGCTTCATCAAGGACTACTCCTTCCAGGAGGACGGCAAGCAGGGCGTTCTCACCGTCACGCTGAAGTATGGAGCCAAGCGTGAGCACGTTATCTCCGGCCTGAAGCGCGTTTCCAAGCCCGGACTTCGTCAGTATGCAAAGCACGATGCGCTCCCGCGTGTCTACGGCGGCCTCGGTATCTCTGTGATCTCCACGTCGAAGGGGATCATGAGCGACAAGGACGCACGCAAGGCGGGACTCGGCGGCGAAGTTCTCGCATTCGTATGGTAATGCACAGGCAGGAGGTGTAACAATGTCAAGAATTGGAAGAGCACCGATTCACATTCCGTCTGGCGTTACCGTCACGGTCGGTGCGGATAATCTCGTGAAAGTGAAGGGCCCGAAGGGCGAGCTTTCGCGCGAGATCCATCCGGATATGAAAATAACCGTCGAGGAAGGTGTCGTAACCGTCACCCGTCCTTCGGACGATAAAATGCACAGGTCGCTCCACGGCCTTTCCCGCACGCTCATCAACAACATGGTGGTCGGCGTGTCGGAAGGCTTCACGAAGACCCTTGAGATCAGCGGCGTCGGCTATCGCGCGGCAAAGCAGGGCAAGAATCTGAACCTCTCGCTCGGCTTCTCGCATCCCGTTGTCGTTGAGCCGCCCGAGGGCATCACGTTTGAGTGCCCCTCTGCTACGGTCATCACGATCTCTGGCATCAACAAGGAAGTCGTCGGTCAGACTGCAGCCGAGATCCGTGCACATCGTGTGCCGGAGCCGTACAAGGGCAAGGGCATCAAGTACGCCGGAGAGCATATCCGCCGCAAGGAAGGCAAAGCCGGCGCGAAGGGCAAGAAATAAGAAGGAGAGGAGTGACACACTGTGCTTATCAAGCAGGATAAGAATAAGGCGCGCCAGAAGCGCCATCTGCGCGTGCGCAATCACATTGCGGGGACTGCGGCTCGTCCGCGCCTCAATGTATTCCGCAGCCTGAAGAACATCTACGCACAGATCATCGACGATGAAAAGGGCGTGACGCTCGTCTCCGCGAGCTCGAAGGACAAGGACTTCTCCCAGTACGGCGGCAATGTCGAGGCGGCAAAGGCAATCGGCACCGCTGTTGCGAAGAAGGCTCTTGCGAAGGGCATCACCGAGGTCGTCTTTGACCGCGGTGGCTACATCTATCATGGCCGCGTCGCTGCTCTCGCTGAGGCGGCACGCGAGGCCGGTCTGAAATTCTAAAGGAGGGAAAGCATGGCTAGACATAACGAAAACGAGACGCCGGAGTTCGAGGAGCGTGTCGTATTCATCAACCGCGTATCGAAGGTTGTCAAGGGCGGCCGACGCTCCTCCTTCAGTGCGCTTGTTGTCGTCGGCAACAAGAAAGGGAAGGTCGGCTTCGGCATGGGCAAGGCTGCCGAGGTGCCCGAGGCAATCCGCAAGGGCATTGAGGATGCCAAGAAGAGCCTGATCGAGGTTCCGCTGCGCGAGGAGCGCACGATCCCGCATGAGATCACGGGCATCTTCGGTGCCGGCCGCGTGCTCTTAAAGCCCGCTGCCAAAGGTACCGGCGTGATCGCCGGCGGCCCTGCGCGTGCGGTGCTCGAGCTTGCAGGCGTGCGTGACATCCTCACGAAGTCGCTCGGCTCGTCCAACCCGAACAACATGGTTCGCGCGACAATGGAAGGCCTCATCGGCCTCAAGAACCCCGCCGATGTGGCAGCTCTCCGCGGCAAGACCGTGCGCGAGATTTTTGGCTGATAAGGAGGAACGAACATGGCAAAAGTCAGAGTAACGCTGACACGCAGCTTGATCGGTCGTCCTGAGACGCAGCGCAAGACTGTGAAATCGCTCGGACTGCGTAAGCGCAACTCCGTTACCGAGCTTCCCGACACGCCCGCCGTGCGTGGGCAGCTTCACAAGGTCTCCCACCTCATCACGGTGGAAGAAATTGCAGACTGAAGAGGGGAGGCAAACATCTATGAAACTGCATGAATTACAGCCCGCTGAGGGATCGCGTGCCACGCGCAAGCGTGTTGGCCGCGGCATCGGCTCGGGCATGGGCAAGACTTCGACGCGCGGCATGAAGGGGCAGAAGTCCCGTGCCGGCGGCGGTGTCCGCAGCGGCTTTGAGGGCGGTCAGATGCCTCTCTACCGTCGTCTCCCGAAGCGCGGCTTCAAGAACATCTGGGCAAAGACCTTTGCCGAGGTGAACGTCGGAAGCCTGAACTGCTTCGAGGACGGAGCGACGGTCGATCCCGTTGCACTCATCGAGGCGGGTATCCTCAAGAACGTCCGTGACGGCATCCGCATCCTTGGCGATGGCGAGCTCACGGCAAAGAACCTCACCGTACGCGCGCAGGGCTTTACGCAGGGCGCGGCGGAGAAAATTGCAGCGGCAGGCGGCAAAGTCGAGGTGATCTAAGGTGCTCCAAGCCCTTGGAAACATCTTTCAGATTCCAGAACTGCGGCAAAAGATCGTATTCACCCTCATCATGTTTGCCGTGTTCCGCATGGGGACGCACATTCCCGTGCCCGGCGTCGATCCAACGGCGATCGAGCAGCTCTTCGCACAGGGGACGCTGTTCGGTCTGCTCGATCTGTTCTCGGGTGGTGCGTTCAGTAAATTCTCCGTCTTCGCAATGAGCATCACGCCCTACATCAACGCAGCCATCATCATCCAGCTGCTCAACGTTGTCGTTCCGACACTCGAGCAGTGGTCGAAGGAAGGTGCGGAGGGGCAAAAGAAGACGACGAAGGTCACGCGGTATCTCACGGTTGCACTCGCGTTCTTTCAGGCAATCGGCATGTCGATTGGTCTGAAGAGTGCGATTCTCAACCCGAACCCCGTGAACATCCTTATCATTGCGATTACCCTCACAGCGGGAACGGTGTTCCTCATGTGGCTGGGCGAGCAGATCACGGCGAACGGTGTCGGCAATGGGATCTCACTCATCATCTTTGCCGGTATCGTGGCGGCACTGCCGAAGAACATCGGCACGATCTACGCTTACGTCAAGGCGGGGACGATCAGCTACTTCAGTGTGTTCGCGTTTGCCGTCATCGCACTTGCGATGATCGTCTTTGTCATCCACATTGAAACGGGCTTCCGCCGCGTGCCGATTACGTACGCAAAGCGTCTCGTGGGCGGGCGCGTGGGGAGCGGGCACTCGAGCCACATCCCGTTCAAGGTGAATCAGGCGGGCGTGATCCCGATCATCTTCGCCTCGTCGGTGCTCATGTTCCCCATCACGGTGGCACAGTTCATCGACGTACCGTGGGTCAAGACCGCAGCTGCGTATCTCGAGTGGGGGAAACCACTCCAGACCACGCTCTACGTCCTCATGATCATCTTCTTCACCTACTTCTATACGTCGGTGACAGTGAAGATCCCCGATATGGCAGACAATCTAAAGAAGTACGGCGGATTTGTGCCGGGCCTGCGGCCCGGACAGGCGACGGCTGACTATCTTGACTATGTACTCACGCGCATCACGCTCGCGGGGGCATTCTTCCTCGCATTCATTGCGGTACTGCCCAACATGGTGGCAGGTGCGACGAACATTCAGGGTGTGTACTTCGGCGGTACGGCTCTCCTCATTGTCGTGGGGGTTGCTCTCCAGACGATGAAGCAGATCGAGTCGATGGTTGTCATGCGCCACTACGAAGGCTTTATGAAATAACGTAAGGAGATAGAGCAATGCACATCATTTTGATGGGCCCCCCGGGTGCCGGCAAGGGCACACAGGCGGCAAATCTCGTAAAACGCTACGGTATTCTGCATATCTCCACGGGTGATATGTTTCGTGAAGCCGTAAAAGAGGGCACTCCGCTCGGCAAAGAGGCAAAGTCCTATATGGACGCGGGCAAGCTCGTCCCCGACGAGGTGACGATCGGCATTGTGCGTGAGCGTCTCAGCAAGCCGGACTGCAAGAAGGGCTTTATCCTGGACGGTTTTCCGCGCACGGTCGAGCAGGCAGATGCACTCACCGAGATCCTTGCGGATAACGGCATCAAGTTGACAGGAGTACTGAACATCAATGTTCCCGCCGCCGATCTGATCGAGCGTGCCGTTGGCCGCCGGATCTGCAAGAACTGCGGACATTCCTTCCATGTGAAGTTCAACCCGACGAAGGTTGAGGGTGTCTGCGACGACTGCGGCGGTACGACCTATCAGCGTGCCGACGACAGCGAGGAGACCATGAAGAGCCGTCTTTCCGTCTATGAATCCTCCACGCGCCCCCTCATCGACTACTACACGAAGGCGGGCGTCTACAAGGAGATCGACGGCAGACAGGACATCGCGAAGGTCGAGGCGGATCTCGCCGCCGTCCTTGAGGCGTAAAAGGAGCGAAAGGGAAGTATGTCAAAACAGGATGTCATCGAGGTAGAGGGAAGAGTTGTCGAGAAGCTTCCCAATGCGATGTTCCAGGTCGAACTTGAGAACGGACACGTTGTCTTGGCTCATGTTTCCGGAAAGATACGCATGAACTTCATCCGTATTCTGCCGGGCGACAAAGTGACCATCGAACTCACCCCGTACGATCTGACCCGTGGACGTATCACGTATCGCTTCAAATAGTCCTGAAAAAACCTAGCAGGATCGGATGATTTGTGCTAGAATAGAAAAGATCGACTTGAACCTAGGGAGACGGAAGGAGGCAAGCGCAGTGAAGGTAAGACCGTCTGTCAAGAAAATCTGCGAGAAATGCAAGATCATCAAGCGCAAGGGCCGTGTCATGGTCATTTGCGAGAACCCGAAGCATAAACAAAGACAAGGATAAAAGGAGGTGCACTTATGGCACGTATTGCCGGTGTAGATTTGCCCCGTGACAAGAGAATTGAGATTTCCCTGACGTACATCTACGGGATTGGCCTCACGACCGCGAAGAAGCTGCTTGCGATCGCGAACGTGAACCCCGATACCCGTACGCGCGACCTCACGGAGGATGAAGTCGTACGACTTCGTGATGCCATCGACAAGAACGCCGTGGTGGAGGGCGACCTTCGCCGCGAAATTCAGATGAACATCAAGCGTCTCGTTGATATCGGCTGCTACCGTGGCCGCCGCCACCGTCTCGGCCTGCCTGTCCGCGGACAGAACACGAAGAACAACGCGCGCACGCGCAAGGGCCCGAAGAAGGCCGTTGCAGGCAAGAAAAAGTAAAGGAGGCTCGTAGAGGTGGCTGTTAAGAAAACAACACGTTCCAAGAAAAAAGTTCGCAAGAACATAGAGTCGGGCGTTGCACACATCAGCTCGACATTCAACAACACGATCGTCACGCTCACCGATAAGAGCGGCAATGCCCTCTCGTGGGCGAGTGCCGGCGGTCTCGGCTTCCGTGGCTCGCGCAAGAGCACCCCGTTTGCGGCACAGATGGCTGCAGAGACGGCGGCAAAGGCTGCGATGGAGCACGGTCTGAAGTCCGTCGAAGTATACGTCAAGGGACCCGGTGCAGGCCGTGAGGCGGCAATCCGCTCGCTGCAGGCAACCGGTCTCGAAGTCAACATGATCAAAGACGTGACCCCCATCCCGCACAACGGATGCCGTCCGCCGAAGCGTCGCCGCGTCTAACAGGAGGTGCATGAAACAACATGGCAATTGATAGAGTACCAGTTCTCAAGCGCTGCCGTGCCCTCGGCCTCGAGCCGGCTACACTCGGCCGCTCGCGCCAGTCGACGCGTCAGCTCCGCCGCACGAACCGCAAGGTGTCCGAGTACGGACTTCAGCTCAAGGAAAAGCAGAAGGCAAAGTTCATCTACGGTGTCCTCGAGCGTCAGTTCCGCGGCTACTATGACAAGGCGAAGAAGATGTCGGGCGTCACGGGTGAAAACCTGCTGAGCCTTCTCGAGCGTCGTCTCGACAACGTCGTCTTCCGCCTCGGACTTGCCAACACGCGCCGTCAGGCACGTCAGCTCGTCCGCCACGGACATTTCACTGTGAACGGCAAGCGCGTTGACATCCCCTCCGCACTCGTTCGTGAGGGCGACGTGATCGAGGTCGCCGAGAAGAGCCGCGCGAGTGCGTTCTTCAAGGAGCTCAAGGAGAGCAGCAACGCTCTTTCCGCTCCCGCATGGCTGACCGCCGATCAGGCAAATCTGACGGGCACGGTCACGCGTTTCCCCCATCGCGAGGAAATCGACGTGCCGGTCAACGAACAGGCCATCGTCGAACTCTACTCCAAATAATGAATGTGAATGTGTCTGCATTACGCGTTTATTATGGAGGAGGCACATAGATGACAGATATCGAGAAACCGAAAATCGAGATCGCAGAGATCAGCGAGGACGGACGCTACGGGCGTTTCGTCTGCGAGCCGCTCGAACCGGGCTACGGTACGACGTTCGGCAACAGTCTGCGGCGTATGCTGCTCTCCTCACTGGATGGAGCAGCTGTTACCTCCATCCAGATCGACGGCGTCCTGCACGAGTTCTCCACCATTCCCGGCGTACGGGATGATGTGACGAGCATCGTGCTTGCATTGAAGCAGCTCTGCATTCGTATGCAGGGGACAGAGCCGCATACCATCCGCATCGAAGCGGTGGGGGAGCGTGAGGTCACAGCGGCCGACATCGAATGCGGCAGCGACATCGAGATCCTGAATCCGGATCTTCACATCGCAACGCTGAATGCGACGGGCAAGCTCAAGATCGAGATGACCGTCGAGCGTGGGCGCGGCTATGTACCGGCGGACAAGAACAAGAAGTCGGATGACTCCATCGGGGTCATTCCCATCGACTCCATCTTCTCCCCTGTGCAGCGCGTCAACTACACGGTTGAGGACACGCGTGTCGGCAATGTCACCGACTACGACCGTCTCATTCTCGACGTGTGGACGAACGGCTCTATCCGTCCGGAGGAAGCCGTGAGCAAGGCGGCTGCGATCCTCGTCATGCACCTGCGTTTGTTCCAGAACATGGACGGCAACATCGTCGAGGAGGAGGAGGAAGTTCCGAACTTCCCGCCCGAGGAGGTCGACGACAGCGCGAAGGTGCTGGAGATGACCATCGACGATCTGGATCTTTCCGTCCGTTCCTTCAACTGCCTCAAGCGTGCCGGCATCAACACCGTTGCCGATCTCGCGCAGAAGACCGAGGACGACATGATGAAGGTGCGCAATCTCGGACGCAAGTCTCTGGATGAAGTGAAGAAAAAACTTGAGGAGCTTGGACTCTCCTTGAGACAGGAAAACGAATAACGATAGGAGTGGGAAACACATGAGAAAGCTCGGACGCAATTCCGCGGCCCGCAAGGCTCTCCTCAGGAGCATCCTCACATCCTTCTTCAAGTATGGACGCATTGAGACGACCGAGGCAAAGGCAAAGGAGCTCCGCTCCCTCGCCGACGGTCTCATCACGCTCGCCAAGCGCGGCGATCTCAGTGCGCGCCGTCAGGCTATCGCAGCTCTGGCAGAAGAGGATGTCGTGCGCAAGCTCTTCGGCGAAATCGCAGAGAAATACACGGATAAGAAGAGCGGCTACACCCGCATCTTGAAGCTCGGCCCCCGTCGCGGCGACGCTGCCCCGATGGCAATCATTGAGCTTGTCTGAACGTGACATCGTAAAAAACTCTCGGAACGAAAGTTTCGGGAGTTTTTTTGTTATATTGAAAAATCCTCAAATAAGAGAACAAAAGTTCCTTGACGGGGGGGTAGAAGGTTATATAATTCTTAGAAAGAAAAGGAGGTCTTTCCTATGAGAAAAATTTGTATCATCGCAGTGTTGTTCATGGTCTTGGGTGTGCTTGCACTTCCTGCATCGCTGATGGAGCGGGCAGAGGCAGTGGACATGGCACAGGTGGAGGAACTCTATAATTGGCAGCAAAAAGTATATGGTTCACAGGAAGTTAAAAGTTTTCTTACGTGGGAAGAGATTGTTGAACCAGCTGGAATGGTGGACTACAGCCGTGTTCCGAAGCTTTCAGAGTTGCTTGGGCATGTGTTTCTTCTCACGGACTCTTACGGTTTCAGGTCACACGGTGATGCAAGCCATGGTGTAAACTCGATGCTTCATCAGGGATCTCAGCAATCCGCCCTCGTTTATTTTGTTACGCTTCCAGACAATTCTAGAAATAGACGAAGTATGATTGCGTTATTGGACAAGTCAGGAACATTTGTATCCGACTATACAGTCAGACCCCTTATTGTCCGTTTCAATACGAGGTCTCAGGGGGCGAATGGTCTTATCCTTGGTTCATCCAATGTTGGCGAAGGGACTGTTCAGATAACGGATTCTCTTGTTGATCTCAGTCTTGAAAAGACAGGGCAGGCAGGCGTCTATCATCTCGTTTATTATGTGACAACCGTTGATCGAAACGGCGAGCATCTGACACGCTCAGATTGCTATGCGACACTTCAACTCATAAAATAAAAGGATTGCGAAGAATTGATTTCCCAAGAAAGTCTGATGTAAGCGTTTTACAGCTCATCCAAGAGGATGGGCTGTTTTCTTTAAGAGGTTTTTGTTGCATTCTTCATCACTTTGTATTTATAATAATAACAGATAGATAGTGCTGTGATAGGGAGGCGATTTTATGCGTACAAGGGATTTCAATGCGCTTAATGACCTCTTATTCAAGTTTGTCTTTGGACATGAGGAACGCAAGGCGGTAACGCTTTCCTTTATCAATGCGACGCTCCAACTGGAAGGGGAAAATGCGTTTACTGACCTGCACTTTGCTGACCGTGCGCTTGAGCCCGAGGAGGCGGAGGGGAAGTCTTCTATACTTGATCTGCTCTGCATTACGAATGACGGAACGCAGGTCAATATCGAGGTACAGGTTCAGAACCAGCACAATATGGCACAGCGCAGTCTGTACTATTGGGCAAAGCTCTATCAATCATCTCTGCGAAAGAGTAAGGATTACAGCACGCTCAGAAAAACGGTGGCGATCAATCTGCTTGCGTATTCTTTTCTTCCGCAGAAAGGATTTCACAACGTATACGGTCTCTATGATTCGGCAAAAACACACCGTCTGACGGATGATATTGAACTGCATTTTTTGGAGCTGCCGAAGGTACGGCGGCAGGATTTGCGCAGTATGCGCCAGCTTGATAAGTGGATGGCGTTTATGAATAACAAGCTGAGTAATGAGGAAATGGAGGAGCTTGCGATGAGTGAGGCGGCAATCGGAACGGCATGGGATGCGATTGATGAATACTTGCAGGATATGAGCCGTCGTCGGAGATATGAAGCGAAGGAAAAATATGAGCGCGACTATGTGACAAATATGCGTGGATCACGGGAAGAAGGTTGGAAGGAGGGGCGTAAGGAAGGTCGAAAAGAAGGACGTAAGGAAGGGCTTCGTCTTGGCGCAGAGCGTACGGCACTCAATCTTTTGCGCATGAATCTGCCGATGGCAACCGTTATCACAGCCTCGGAGCTTTCGGAGGAGGACGTACGGGCACTCGCACGGGAGCACGGAATAACGGTTCAGTAAGAGCGTACACGAAATAAGGCTGTCTTGGGATCAGACGATTCCCTAAGACAGCCTTTTGTTGTGCAGATTATCCCACAGTTGGATCTTGTGCAAGTATCGGGGCAAGTTCCTCCTCATCCTCCGTGACAAAGAGTGTTTTCTCGTTGATGAACCGAACGAAGCCGGGGACGGCACCTGAGGGCTTCTTGACGAAGCGAACGGCGGTGTAGTCGACGGGGACATTCGAGGAGCCGCGCGCCTTGCTGAAATGTGCGGCAATCTGCGCGGCGAGGTGGAGGGAGGATTCATTCGGTTCCTCTCCATTTGTGCGAAGAATGACGTGAGAGCCGGGGATGTCGCGGACGTGCAGCCAGATGTCCGTGGGGGCGGCGGTCTTAAATGTGAGTGTATCATTCTGGACATTGTTCTTGCCGACAAGAATGATGCTGCCATCGGGAGCGGTAAAGGAGAATGGATGCGCACGGCGATCCTTGCTGCGCTTCGGCAGTTTTTCGTGGAGGTAGCCCGAGGTAATCAGCTCGTCTTGTATCTCTGCAATCTCGACAAGACGCGTGGAGGAGTCGAGCGACGCCTCGATGCTCTCAAGGTGGCGGATGTTCGCCATGCAGTGCTCCTGCTGAACGGCGAGCAGCTGTTGCGCACGCTTCAGCTTGTCGTATTTCTTGTAGTATGCCTGCATATTTGCGATGATGCCGATGCGGCGGTCGAGCGAAATTGTAATCGTTTCGCCCGTCTCACTGTATATGTTCGGGACGGTAATCTCGTCGTCGGCGTGGTCACTGTACTGATACTGATAGGTCATCAGGTTGTCGGCATAGATTTTTTGTTCCTCGGCGTTCTCTGCCGCCGCAATCTCTGTGCTGAGCTTTTCATATTTCTCGCGTGCGCGCGCAAGTTCGGTGCGTACGAGACGGCGAAAGCGTTCACGGTCGGGGATGACATAGCTGCCGAGGCGTTTGTCTGCGTCAATCATCAGTGCGCTGAGCGTGGGATAGGAGATGCGCTCCGTATTGGGAAGTTCGCTGAGCGGAAATGCCGCCATTGCCGTGACTTTGCCGTTTTCGTCCAGACGCAGAGAGGGGGCGGGCTCTTTCATCCATGTACGCAGCTCTGTGAGCGCGCGGGAGATTTCCGCAAAGTCTGATGAATCCAGTGCGGAAATGAGGATGTTTGGCGCAAGTCCCGCAAGGAATGCGACTTCCTTTGCCGAGATGGGGCCAAAGCCGAGGACAGAGCCAATGAGAGCCTGAAAGAGTTTTGCGTCGCTGTCCGACTGTATGCGTGTGATGATGTCCGTGATGTCTGCTGCAAAGAGGTCGTATTTGTCCTGTACGGGGGGAAGAGTGTAGGGAATGCCCTTGAAGACGGTGCGCACACGGCTCGTATTCTCGCCGATGCGGCGCAGAGCCTCGGTGATGATGCCGTCCTCGTGGAGGATGATGTTGCTGTATTTGCCGATGAGTTCGAGGGTGAGGGTGCGCGTTGTGATGCGCCCACCACCTGCGATCACGTCGATGTCGAGGTGGATGATGCGGTCACGTCCCTCCTGCCGCACGGCGGCGATGCGTCCCGTCTCGAGCTGTTTCCTGAGGAGCATGACGAAGGTTGGAGGTTCGGTAGGATTCTCGGGTGCATTCTCGATGAGATGAGCGGACGGGTTGCTTGCGTTGGTGTTGATGTAGAGAAGCAGATTTTTCCCCGGCTGGCGTATGGAGAGGACGATGGACTGCTTATTCGGCTGGTTGATTTTATCGATGCGCCCGCCTGTGAGTGCGTCTGCGAGTTCGCGCACGAGGGCGGACATAGAGAAGCCGTCAAGGCTCATGGTATCACTTCTTTCTAGTTCATAAAAATTATACACGCGAACAGCACAATAGGCAAGGCAGTGCTATGGTAAATGCCGACGTGCGTACTCCACGCAAACGCCTCGTTACGCAAGCGGTCGGGCACTTATCTGCCTAAATACCTGCGGACTTCTTAAACGCGCTTCGCTTGAACGAAA
>ERZ773090.140-NODE-140-length-67481-cov-6.08265_pt1 | contig 67481 bp, 67 predicted proteins | sample MGYA00580579_ERZ773090 | MGnify/ENA primary metagenome ERZ773090 (study PRJEB29015, sample SAMEA2738014) | human oral metagenome | biome: human oral; feature: human-associated habitat; material: dental | place: China | collected 2132 ... | reverse complement strand
TGCGGGAGCAGCGGCGGGTTTTGCCGCTTCCTTCTTGGCGGCAGGTGCAGCGGCCGTTGCCGCAGGTGCAGCTGCAGCGGGCGCTGCCGCCGGCGCGGGAGCCTCCGACTTGCCGAGCTTGTCCGGATCGAGCATCTCAACGAGGACATCTTCAATTTCCGAAACCGAATCCACGGCATTCTGTACCGCTTGGGCATCAGCGCCCGTGGCAACCACCACGTCAAAACTGCGCTCGAACTTCTCCTGCTCGAGATCCTCTGCCGGCGGAATACTCTTGATGACATCGCCGACCTCGTCCAGTGCATGCATGACCATAACGGAGCGCGCCGCTTTGAGAACGCAGGTCTCCATTAGGGTAACCTTGACGTGGAATATGTGCATGCCGGCTTCTTTTGCCTTCTTCATGACATCGAGGTCGATCTCATCGAGGTCAAGATCTGTGCCGGCACCAGCGCCACCTGCAGCAGGAGCAGAGGAAGACGCTGCAGCGGGGGCTGCCGCAGCAGGAGCAGGAGTTCCTTTCGAAATAGAGCTGAGCTTTGCGACGAGGTCGGAGACATCAACGACATCCTCTGCCTCACCGTTGCCGACGCTGTCGACCATCTGCTCGAGGGAATCCAGACACTTGAACAGCGTGTCCATGATGTCCTCGTTGAGCTTGAGCTGCTCCTTGCGGACGAGATCAAGCACGTCTTCCATCTCGTGCGTCAGCTCTGCAATCTTGGCAAAGCCCATCGTTGCGGACATCCCTTTGAGTGTATGTGCATTGCGGAAGATGTCGTTGACGGCGCTGATCTCCTCCATGTTCTCTTCGAGGCGCAAAAGGCCTTCATTGAGCGACTGCAGGTGCTCGTGCGACTCATCCAGGAACATGTCCATATACTGGTTATCCATTGATATTCCCCCTATTTCCTATCTTCTCACAGCCGCCTCAATCGCGCTCGCGATCTGCGGCAATGGACATATCTCATCGGCCAGCCCCGCGTCGATTACGGATTTTGGCATCCCGTAGACGACGCAGGTCGCTTCATCCTGCGCAATGCAGTAGCCGCCGTTTTTCTTGATTTTGTGCATCCCCTCGCGCCCATCGCTGCCCATCCCCGTGAGGATCACGGCGACGACGTCCTTCCCAAGATGTGCGACAGAGTCATACATCACATTGACAGCAGGACGATGGTTTCCGACTGGCGGCTCGTCACTGAGCGCGATGCGTCTGCCGCCCGGGTCGTGCACAACACGCAGATGGTAGCTCCCCGGTGCAATGTAGACACACCCCGGTTCGAGCAGCTCACCGTCCTGTGCTTCCCGCACGTTCACCTGCGAGACGCTGTGCAGTCGTGCCGCCAGCGCATACGTAAACCCCGCGGGCATATGCTGAACGACGACCACAGGACAGGGGAAGTTCGCCGGCAGTTCCGTGATGACCGTCTGGAGTGCCTGTGGCCCTCCGGTGGAGGAGCCGATTACAACGAGCCGCGTGCGGGGTGCGCCGCGCCCGGCATGTGCAGAGACTTTTTTTACCGTGTCACTCATCATTTACGCGCTCCACCTGAGACCGCTGTACATGGAAGAGATAGCGAATGATCTTATCCCGCATGCCGCGTGAAATCCCTTGAAATTGAACGTCGACATGATAGATCGGCACATCATCTTCGCGCTCAATGCGCGTACACCGCATGACCCGCGTCATAATCTCAATGGTTCCAATGCCGGGAATATCATTGATCTCAAGGGCTGCGTTGATATGCAGAGGAACGGATTTCGGCCAAGCAAATGCAAGACCGCTGCCGCTCAGATCCACAATGGGGACACGCTTCGGTGCATCGATTTTCCCGTCCCGATCAACCAGACGAATCGTCGCGGTAAGGTTGACCTTAATCCGAAAAAAGCCGCGCTTTTGAAAGCGTTCCGCGACCTCGGGAAACGACAGGTGAAGGACGGGGATCCGCCCCTCGTGCCGTCCGTGACCGCGATGTATACTAAAGAAGCGGTAATGACATCCGTCCCCCGCAGCGAGTACGTAGAGATTCTCGCCAACCTGAGGAATCACGGGAACGCGGCGTTCGTCCAGCGGCATAGCAACAACAAGGTCGTCACCGACGATATCCTCTACACGGCTTGTGTAGCCGGAGATTTCTTCCTCGTTGTTTTCAAAGAATATTTCCAGCCTTTGTCCAAGGGCTAAAACACTCCTTGCCTGTACCAATTCGCCCGCCATCTGAATTTTCCTCCTTGGCTACGTCGAAAACTTAAAAATTTGCTGTAAAAAACCTTTCCAGCCCCGCTTCACTCTCATTTCACCGCCGGTAAGCAGTGCCTCCGCCAGTGCGTCAATACAGCGTGCCGCGGCGGCATTCGGAGCCTCCTTGAGGAGGGGCTGCTGTTTGCGCACCGCCTTCGTGACCGACGTATCCTCAAAAACATAACCGAGGCAATCTACGGGCATATGCAGAAATTTCTCAGCGGCACGCTGCAGTTTCAAAGCCACTTCACGGCTTTCCTTCTGCTCATAAACGCGGTTGATGACGAGCCGGAGGTTTTTTTGTGTTGCATAGATGCTGTACGCCTTCATGACGGCATAGGCATCGGTGAGCGAGGTCGGCTCGGGTGTCGTCACGAGCAGGACCTCATCCGCCGCAAGGATAAAGTCCATGACGTTGCGCCCAAGTCCCGCCCCCGTATCGACCAGAATCAGATCGGCACGTGCGGCACAGTCGGCCAATTTCTGCTGGAGCAGAACTTTTTCCGCATGGTCATACTCCAGTGCCTTTTCAATGCCGGAGCCGCCGGAGATATACTGGATCCCATATCCCGTCTCAACAATGACATCATCGAGCTGGACATCCGGCCGCAGCAGATCCAGCAGGTGTCTGCGCGAAGATGCTCCGAGCAGAATATCCACATTTGCCATGCCAAGATCTGCATCGATCACGAGGATGCGATGTCCCCTGCGCTGCAGGGCAATCGCAAGGTTGACGGCAATGTTGGTCTTGCCGACACCGCCCTTGCCGCTCGTGACGGCAACCACGCGCACATTTGCCCATGCCTCCGTCTGCGCGGACGCGTTGGAGGTCGGGACCGTTTCGGCGCCGACCATTTGGCGCAGCCGCGTTGCCTGATCCGTCATATTATTCCCTCAAAAGCAGTTCCGCAAAACGTTCTGCTGTCGCCGGTATGATGTCGTCCGGCACACTCTGTCCATTCGACAGGAACGAAAGCGGCAGCTCGCTGCCGGCCAGCAGGTTGAGTACCATGCCGATTGTGCGCGTCTCATCCGTCTTGGTGAAGATGATGCGGTCCGGCTTGCACACGGAGAAGCGCTTCATGATCTCCGCGACATCCGCTTCCTTCGTCGTTGCGCTGACAACGAGATGCTTTTCCATGCGCGAATGTGCCGTCAGCAGGTCCTTGAGCTCATCCATCTGAAACTCATTGTACTGGCTGCGCCCCGCCGTATCCACGAGGATAAAATCCTTGCTGCGGTGGCGTGCAATCGCCTTCTTGAGATCTGCGGCGGAGTAGACAACCTCCACGGGAAGCCCCAAGATCTCAGCATATTTCTTGAGCTGCTCCACGGCGGAGATACGGTAGGTATCCGCCGTGATGAGTGCGCCCTTGAGGTTCTGCTCCAAGACGAAGTGCGCAGCCACCTTCGCGAGCGTGGTCGTCTTGCCCACTCCGGTTGTTCCGATAAAGGCAAAGACGCGGGAGCCGCGTGCCCCCGGCGTCAGTCCGTCGGTAAATTTCATCACCTGCGAGAGATACCCGGAGAGCACGCTCCCGGCACGCGGGTCAAGGCTGTCCAGATTCACATCCGCGACGGGAACCTTGCCGGCAAGATCCTCACAGAGCTCACTGCGCACGTCCTGACGGCGCAGCGCATCCTGTATCGTAACGATCTCCTTCGGCTGATTTGCCGCGATCATAGAGGCGAGCATCGTCTTCATCTGCGCAAGCTCATCCTCAAGGAGCCGAATGCGCTCGGCAGATTCATCGTCCTGCATGACAGGCACCTCCTCATGGGAAGGAATCATCTTCCCGTCCGGCGGCGGTACGGGTGCAGGTGCCGTCTCATAGGCCGGTGCTGCGGGCTGCGGAGGGAGTACAGCCGGTGCCGAAGGGGCCGCCGGCTGCGATGCGTTGGGCAGGACCGCCGCAGCGTACGGCTCCGCCATCGGAGATTCCGCCCCATAGGTATCGTACGCCGACACAAGACCGCGCGCCGGCATGGCCGTCGCACCGTCCGTCGGAGGCTCATTCATCCGATATTGATTGAGCACATTGGAGGGAAGGATCGGTGCGGCCGGCGGAACGTACACCGACGGTGTATGGGGGACGCGTGCCTGTGTCTCATCAACAGCCGCGGTCACCTCGATCATCTCCGCACCGCCGAGAACTCCACCTTCACGATATTTTTTTGTATGGAGGAGGACGGCATCGCTGCCGAGTTCATCCTTTATCTGTTCCATGGCTTCCTTCACGGAGGAGGCACGCACCGTTCGGACCTGCACTTAGATTCTCACCACCCCAAGGATCTGGATCTCAACATTCTGCTCAATCTCCGCATGGGAGAGAACAATCAGCCCCGGTATGGAGCGTTCGACAAGGTTGCGGAAATAGGGACGAACCGTGGGGCTCGTCAGCACAATGGGCTGATAGCCCTGATCTGTCAGCTTCTTCAGTTCCTCCTGCAGCGCTGTCAGCAGCTTCTGCATGGAATCCGGGTCGAGGCTGACGTAGGAGCCGTGCTCCGTACGCTGCACGCCGCCCGCAATCTTGTTCTCGATCGCGGGATCGAGCGTGATGCACGGGAGCACACCGTTCTGGACGTTCTGCTGCGTAATGTGCCGCGCCATTGCGTGGCGGACATATTCCGTCAGGATATCCGTATCCTTCGTTGCGGCACCATAGTCAGCAAGCACCTCGAGGATCGTACTCATGTCACGGATGGAAATGCGCTCATGCAGGAGATTGGCAAGCACCTTCTGCACTTCGCCCACGCTGAGCAGGTTCGGAACGACCTCATCCACGAGCGCTGCGTTGGTCTTGTGCAGGTTGTCAAGAAGGTTCTGCGTTTCCTGACGACCGAGGATCTCAGCGGCATGCTGCTTGATGATCTCCGTGAGATGGGTTGCAAGCACGGAGACCGCGTCGACCACCGTATAGCCGTTCAGCTCCGCCTGCTCGCGCTCGTTCTCCGAGATCCAGAGAGCGGGCAGGCCAAAGGCCGGCTCTGTGGTCTCAATGCCCGGAACCTCCTCGAACACCGTCCCGGAGTTCATCGCAAGGTAATGATCGAGCATGAGCTCGCCGCGTGCGATTTCAATGCCTTTGAGCTTGATGATATACGCGTTGGGCTTGATCTGAATGTTGTCGCGAATGCGAATCGTCGGTACGACAAGCCCCAGTTCAAGTGCACACTGCCGTCGTATCATAACAATGCGGTCAAGCAGGTCGCCGCCCTGTCCCGTATCAACGAGCGGGATGAGGCTGTAGCCGATCTCGAGCTCCATGGGGTCGACCTGCAGAAGCGAAACGATATTCTCGGGTGTTGTCGCCTCTTTTTTCGCCTTTGCCTTCTGCTCGACCTGCTGCACCTCCTGTTCCGCCACCTGTCCGCGCCGGAGATTCCATGCGATCAAGGCGCATACCAGAGCCAGTGCCGTGAACGGCACGCCCGGAAGTCCCGGCATGACCGCAAGGAAGAGGAGCACGCCTGTGAGGATCATAAAGATGCGTGCATTGCGGAAGAGCTGCTTCACAAGATCGCTGCCGAGATTGCCCTCCGCAGCCGAGCGCGTGACAATGATACCGGTTGCCGTCGAGATGAGGAGCGCCGGAATCTGCGCAACGAGACCTTCACCGACCGTCAACAGGGTATAGGTCTGGAGCGCTTGTGACGCATCCATATCGCGCTGCAGCATGCCGATGACAAAGCCGCCGCCGATATTGATGATCATGATGACAATCGCGGCAATCGCGTCGCCCTTGACGAACTTCGAGGCACCGTCCATTGCGCCGAAGAAGTCGGACTCACGCTGTACCTTCTCACGGCGGCGCTTTGCCTCCGCATCCGTGATCGCACCTTGGTTCAAGTCGGCATCAATCGCCATCTGCTTACCGGGCATCGCATCGAGCGTGAAACGTGCCGAGACTTCAGCCACGCGCTCCGAGCCCTTCGTGATAACGATAAAGTTGACAATGACAAGGATGACGAACACGATGAAGCCGACGACGGCATTACCGCCGACAACAAAGTTGCCAAACGCAGTAATGACCTCCCCGGCGTAACCGTCAAGGAGGATAAGTCGTGTCGAGGAGATATTCAGCGCCAGTCGAAACAACGTCGTAATCAGAAGCAGGGAGGGAAAGACGGATAGATCCAGAGCCTCCACATTGTAGATCGCTGACATTACGACAAGAAGCGCAATCGTGATATTCAGACAGATAAGAATGTCCAGGATGATCGTCGGCAGCGGAATAATCATCATAATGACGATCGTTACGATGGCGACGGCGATCAGAATATCACTGTACCGCTGTATAAGCTTGCCGGATACAAGAGGATTTACACTGCCGGACTGCGGTGCTGCCATAGGCTCACTCACTCCCTCGTTCCCTTTGCGGAGATTTCATACATTCCCTAAATAAATATTATACCAAATATCAGAGGTACGTCAATTATTAAACAAGACTTTCGTCACGCATGACCAAAACATCCCGATTTCTCATGCGCCGCGGCGTGCATGTTTCAGTCGATAGACGTAGGCAAGCACTTCTGCAACCGCCTGGTAGAGTTCCTGCGGCACGCTGTCGCCGATCTGTACGGCAGCATAGAGGGTGCGTGCAAGCGGCTTGTTTTCAACAATCGGTACGCGCGCCTCACGGCCGATCTCCTTAATGCGCTTGGCGACGAGATCCTGGCCCTTTGCGATGACCGTCGGTGCGAGCATCCCCTGTTCATAGGAAAGCGCCACGGCGTAGTGCGTCGGGTTGGTGATGATGACATCCGCCTTGGGAACTTCCTTCATCATGCGCGCCATTGCCATCTGCCGCTGCTTCTGGCGAATCTTCCCCTTGATCTGCGGATCACCCTCGGTCTGCTTCATCTCATCCTTGACTTCCTGCTTGGACATCTTGAGATCCTGCGTCGTCTGCCATTTTTGATACCCGTAGTCCATCATCGCCATAATCATGATGACACCGATGACGATAAACGCCATTTGGAAGATAATCTCCGCGACAAGCGCGAGGCTCGTCGTCAGATCGAAGAACATGAACTGCGGCATCGCAAGGATTTGTTCGTGAATAAAACGGTAGAGAAAGAAGCCGATTACGAGAATCTTAAAGAAGGATTTCACCAACTCCACGAGCGACCGCTTCGAGAAGATGCGGCCAAACCCGTTGATGGGATTGAGCTTGTCCAGTTTAAACTCGATGGACTCCGTATTAAAGGTCAGCCCCACCTGAAAGAAGTTGATGGCCAGTCCAACGATCATGATGAAGAGCATGATCGGAAAGGCGGTCTTGACGAGGATAACAACAATGCCGATGAAGATGCGCAGGATATTCTCCGTATCCACCGTCTGGTTCAGATTGCTGAACACGTAGGTAGTGTAGGTCGCAATCGATACGTAGATGGAATCCCACAGGAGCTTGAGACCGAAAAATCCGACGAGCAGCACGAATGCGCTGTTGAGCTCTTGACTGCGGGCAACCTGCCCCTTCTTGCGTGCGTCGGCGCGCTTTTTCGCCGTCGGTTCCTCCGTCTTTTCGCCCGCAAAACGCTGGAGGTCAAAGACGAATCTGTTCCTATCGGAGGGCTCGCACCGCAAGCGATATATTTCCATACATTTCATTGAACAGCACATCCAAAAACAGGACATAGAACGGAATGATCATCGACAGCACAGTAATGCCAATCATCAGCTGCATCGGGATGCCGACGACGAAGATGTTCATCTGCGGCATTGTGCGTGCAAGGATGCCAAGCCCCACATTGGTAAGGAGGATCGCGAAGGTTATCGGCATTGCGACCTTCATCCCTGTGAGGAAGATCGTGCCCGTGAAGTTGGCAAGCATAAGGGCAATTGAGATATTGGGATCCATGCCGGCAAGCGGCACCGCGCGAAAACTCTCTGCAAGCGCTGCCAGGAGCATGTGATGCCCATTCGTGACGAGCAAAATAATGATCGCCAAATTATAAAGAAAACTTCCGATGAGCGGTATCTGCTGACCGGAAGTCGGATCCACAACATTGACAATGGCAAACCCCACCTGCATATCCATGACCTTGCCCGCCATCGTAATGGCGGCGAAGGAAATGTATGCCACGAAGCCGATCAGCCACCCAATGAAGAGTTCACCGACAGCAGTGACGGCAAACATGATGATCGTCTCAGGTGCCGCAGGCGTGCCCAGTCCGTCGACGACAGGGAAGAGCACAATGGTCATCGCAAGCGCCAGAGCCACGCGGAAATACACCGAGATATTCATACTGCCAAAGAACGGGGACACGATAAAGATCCCACTGATTCGTGTAAGCGTCAGCAGAAACGCCGCGATATGCCCTTGCAGCAGTTCATACAGATCCATGCACTGCCGCTCCTTTCAGCGCAGATAAGCCGGCAGGTTGACAAATACATTTGTCACGTACTCGACCATGATGCGCAGCATCCATGGCCCAAAAATCAAGATAGCGACAAAGACCGCGATGATCTTCGGGATGAACGCAAGTGTCTGCTCCTGAATCGACGTGGTAGCCTGAAAAACAGCCACCAAAAGACCTACGATAAGCCCAAGTCCCAGCATGGGGGCAGAAACCAGAAGCACGATCATAAGTGCCTCTTGGGCGAGCTGGATGACCAAATCTCCGGACATCAGACCGCCTCCCCGCTAACGGAAACTCATGATGAGCGATTGGATCAGCAGGTGCCATCCATCGACCATGACAAACAAGAGAATCTTAAACGGCAGTGAAATCATAACCGGCGGCAGCATCATCATGCCCATCGACATGAGTGTACTTGCGACGATCATGTCAATGACAATAAACGGAATATAGATCATAAAGCCGATCTGAAATGCCGTTTTAAGTTCACTGATGATGAATGCCGGAATGAGCGTAAATGTGGATACATCCTCAGGGCCCTCGGGTCTTGGCGCCTCTGAGAGATTGACAAAGAGCGCGAGATCGGACTCCCGCGTCTGGCGGAACATGAACTCACGCATTGGGTCGACAATATTCTCAAGTGCCTGTTCCTGGGAGATCTGTCCCGCAAGATAGGGCTGTATGCCGTTCTCATTCGCCTGTCCCCAATAGGGTGCCATAATATAGAACGACAGGAAGAGTGAGAGCGCAATAACAATCTGATTCGGCGGCACGTTCTGCGTCGAAAGCGCGTTGCGCAGAAAGCCGATGACGACCACAATACGGACAAAGGATGTCGTCATAACGAGAATCGCGGGTGCCAGTGAAATAACCGTCAGCACAGCCAACAGCTGCATGCTGGTCGCTACATCCTGCGGATTCTCCGACGTCCCCACACCGACACTGACCGTCGGGATCAAGGGCGCTGCTGCCGCATGTCCCATGCCCAAGAGCAGGAGGAGCGCCGCACTCCCCAAAACAAGCATTTTGCGCTCCAATCCCGTCCCCCCATTTCTCCCTCCCGCCATCACTTTCGGAAAAGCGGCGGTATTTTTTGAACAAAATCCGACAGAGACCCGAACTGCTCCTGAAAGACGCCGCTCCCTGCCGGTTCTGATGCGCGGATTTCCTCTACCGTCTCCGGATCATCAATCTCCGCGATCAAATGGATGTTGGCATCCGTAACGCCCAATACAAAGACATGGCCAAAGAGCTCCACTACACAGACCGAGCGGTTCGGCCCGAGCGGCAGCTGCATATAGACCTGTCCTCCGCGTGCCGCAAGCCTCTGCATCGAGTTTTTCCCAAAGGCCCGTGCGACAACATACGCCAAGATGACAACGAATGCAAAGACAGCAAAAAGGCTGACCACATAGGCGACCGTCGACCACCATGACACGGCCGACGGGCGCGGGTCAGCCTCTTCGTATCCGGCTAGATATCCGCTGCCCGTCTCACCTGCGGCAGATACATCCCCCGTGCATAGTGCGACGAGTATACATCCAAACAGCAGGGACAGAGATAACATCCGTCCGCTCATCAGCCGACGGCTTTGCGAATGGCCTCCAGCACACGGTCTGCCTGGAACGGCTTCACGATGAAGTCGCGTGCCCCTGCCTGAATAGCCTCAATAACCATTGCCTGCTGTCCCATTGCACTGCACATAACAACTTTCGCGTTGGGGTCTATCTTTTTGATTTCCTTGACCGCAGTGATGCCGTCCATCTCCGGCATTGTGATATCCATCGTTACGAGGTCCGGCTTGAGTTCCTGGAACTTCTCCAGCGCCTTCATGCCGTTCTCAGCCTCACCGACAATTTCATAGCCGTTCTTCGAGAGGATGTCCTTCACCATCATTCGCATAAAAGCTGCATCATCAACAATCAGAACGCGAGTTGCCATTTTTTCATCTCTCCTTAATTCGACAGAACATCCCTATTCCAAAAGGGGCACAGACGCACAATTCATATGTGCTTTTTATCGTTACTCATTATAACGAAAAGTGCCGCCTATGACAAGGATTTTCTGCACCAGTCCCCAAAGAACCATTACCTTCCGTTACTGGAGGCGTGCAGCACGCTCGAGCGGGCTGACAATCTCCGTAATGCGAACGCCGAAGTTCTCATCGATGACGACAACCTCACCCTTCGCCAAATACTTTCCGTTGACCATGATGTCCACGGGCTCACCGGCGAGTTTATCCAACTCGACGATCGATCCCTTTGTGAGATCAAGGATGTCCTTGATGGACTTTTTCGTCCGTCCAAGCTCGACGTTGACCTGAAGCGGTACATCGAGAATCAGACCGATATTGGCGTCGTTCACCTGCACCGGAGTGGAACTCAGCGGTGTAAACTGCGCCGACTGTACCGGTACATTGGATGCTACATGTGGCTGCATAGGCGGTGCTCCATATCCATAGTTTGCAGGTGCGGCAGCTGCCGGCTCCGCCGGTGCAGCAGGTGCTGCGGCCGGAGGCGGTGCGGTTGCTGCAGCAACAGCTTCTTCCTCATTGTCGACATCTGGCTGCTGGTTCATCAGTGCATCGACCATTTCCTTGGCGACATCGACCGGCAGGAGCTGCATGATCTCACTGTCAATGAGACCGTCCACCTCCATGCGGAAGGACGCCTGAATGATCGGATCGACCTTATCCAGCAACTTGGATACAACTTCCTCCGTCGCAAGGTCGACAAGTGTAACCACGGGAGGGGTAATATCCACCTTCTTGTTGAACATCGATGAGAGAGAGGTCGCAACACTCCCCATCATCTGATTCATGCACTCACTGACCGCGCTCATGTGGAGCTCGCTCAGTTCCTTGTCGGGGTTGGTGCCGTCATTGCCCATCATCAGGTCGGCGATGATCGCGGCATCCTTGGCCTGAATACAGAGGACGTTGTTGCCCTCGATGCCGATGCTGTACCCCACCTCAACGACGAGGAACGGCACAGGATATTTTTCCTTCAGCTGACGCAGGTTGGAGACGGAGACGGTTGGTGTTGTGATCGACACCTTGCGTCCAAGGAGGACGGAGAGCGTCGTCGCGGCTCCGCCCATCGAGATGTTGCCGATCTCCCCGAGCGCATCGCGCTCCAGATCTGTAATGCCGGCATCACTGTCATTGCCGGCATCGCTGGCATTGTCCGGAGATGCGTCGGCTGCAGGTGCAGCGTCATCGGCGGATGAGGCATCCTCTGCAGGCGCAGCATCATCAGCAGGCGTATCATCGCCGCTCGCTCCGCCGTTCAGGAGGGCATCGATCTCCTCCTGCGAGATCATTTCATCACTCATTCGCGTCGTCATCTCCTTCTATAATGCCGGATATTTGTACAGCCATACGCTTTCCGGAGGTACCCGGACGCGCACGGAATTTTGCATTCGAACCAACGTAACAGACGAGTTCGTCCTGCGTCATCGTGTCGAGCTGCAGCACATCACCGAATCCAAGCGTAAGGAACTCATGGATGGTAACATCGACCGTGCCGAGTTCCACCTTAAACGGCACCTGTGTCCGTTCGATCTTGCGCTGGAGTTCAGCCACCTGTTCCGGTGAGCTCTCCTTGTCCGCAGAGGCTGCCACCCAGAACGAGGTGGTCAGCTTCGACATAACCGGCTCGAGCACCAGATAGGGAATGCAGATATTCATCATGCCGTCCACTTCACCGATCTTCACATGGATCGTGATGAGGACAACCATGTCGCTCGGCGGTACAAGCTGAGCAAACTGCGGGTTCGTTTCCATCGTCTCAAAGTTTGGACGGAACTCAATCACATTGCTCCATGCTTCTCTGAAATAATTGATGACCGTATCAATGAAACGGCGCATGACTGCCATCTCAATATCCGTCAGAGCACGCGACTTGACGCCGGGTTTCCCTTCCCCGCCAAAGACGCGGTCGATGTAGGCGAATGCCAGATCCGTGCCGATCTCCATGACAATACTGCCTTTGAGCGGCGGCAGGCCAAGAATACCGATCACCGACGGATTCCCCATCGACTGAACGAACTCCTGATAAGTCATCTGCTCGACCGACATCACTTCAATATCGACCATTGCCCGCAGGCTTGCCGACAGATAGGTATTTACGAGACGCGAAAAACTCTCATGGAGCATGAAGAGCGTACGGATCTGATCCTTGGAGAATCTATCCGGCCGCTTAAAGTCATAGCTCTTGACCTTACGCTCCTCTTCTTCCGCCTTGACTTCCTCGGCGGAGACCGAGCCATCCGAAAGCGCTGAGAGCAGCTTATCTATTTCGGATTGAGACAGTACGTCCTCAGCCAAGACTCTTCCCCCTTCCCTCTATGCAGTGATTCATATTACTTACTGCAGCAGGAAGCTCGTGATGTAAACATCATAGACAGAGCCCTGACCCAGACGATCGTTGAGCGCATCCTTCAGCTGCTTTTTGAGCGCATCCTGCTTGGACGCATCAAATTCCTCGAGCGGTGCGGCGCGCAGGAACTGCATCGTCGTGTCGAGGATCTTCGTCTCCGCAACGGAGCCGACCTTCCCGTCGGTCACATTTTCAGACTTCCCTGGATTGAGCTCCAAGACGATGCCCGCCTTCAGGAACTTGCCGGAGCGACCGCCCCCAACATTGACAAGAACGCCTTCCTTCGGGTCACCGAGCTTGTAGAACACACCGGGGTCACGATGCGAACTGCTGCCGCCGCCATCCTCCGCGTGTGACGGTGATTCCGCCTGCGAGAAGATGTAATACGAGATACCGCCAGCTGCCGCCACCGCAACCAGAACCGCCACGACGACCACAACGATCATCATGAGCATGGGCGATTTCTGTTTCGGCTGCTCTGCTACCTGTTCTTCCTTTTCCTCCGCCATGAGTTAATTCCCTCCCTAAAAATGACTACGAAGCCGCAGCGGCTCCACACCGGGGCACTCCCTTGCCGCGTAGAGGAACACTGTTCCTCCCATTATACCAAAGGAATGGAAATTCGCCAACTAATTTTGATGAAGAGCACGGCGATACTTTATCGTACGTCGTACAATCTCTTCCATCGGCTCCTCGACGATCAGCTTCTTCCCGTTGGTCAGTGTGACCACGGTATCCGGTGTTTCCTCAATGCTCTCAATGATCTCTGCGTTGAGGACAAACTCTCCTTTTTGGTTCGTCTTGGAGTTGAACTTCGTCAGCATGATCATGACAGGCTCCCCCTCCATTTCCTTTCAGTCTCTCTTTCATGCACACAGCAAGTGTGATGTGCAAATGATTACTTGATATACTTTCGCCGTCATCCTCACTTTTCCTTTTTTTTGGGGCTATTTTTTTCATCATGTCTTAAATATTTTACAAAACGCCCCCCAGCTGAGCTAAAAATGTCAAGGAACGCAGCGGGTGTCCAACGAGTTCCTGCACATGTGCGAGTACGATGGATTCTGCCGCCATCAGGGTCCCGCCGCGCAGCTGGAGCGATGCGGGCTTCTCCCAGTCAAAATTTTCCAGCCCCACGAGGAGCCGCCGCAGTTCCTCTGAAAAAGCTGTGGCATCCGCGCTGCTGCAGTCTGTGCAGAGAGCACCGCCCTCCCGCACGGAAAAGCAGGCAGCCCCCACAATCTCCGCACCGCAGTGCAGACAGCGCTCATAGCTCTGCTGCAGCCCTGCTGCCGCAAGCGTCTGAAGCACGGCAGCAAGCGCCGTCACGCGCGGATTGCGCGTCTCGAATGCCGTCAAAATCGCAGAGAGCCGATCAAAGAACGCATTGTCCGCGATGCCCTCCGGCAGGAACTCACGGATCACCTCAGCGGCAAATGTCGCATAGGCAAGAGCCGTAAGATCGAGCGAAAGTTTCGCATGATGGATGCGCACGCTGGCGGTCTTGACCGTCTCCAAGCGGCCGCCCTCGGCGAGCTGCAGATCGGCGTGCACGAACATCTGCATCGCACCTGCAAGCGGACTGCGCGGGCGGCGGCATCCAAATGCGGCGGCGCGCAGCAGCCCGCGCTCACGCGTGAAGATCGTCATGACCTTGTCCGCTTCGCCCCAACTGCGTGCACCGAGTACAATGCCCTCCGCAGCATAGAGTGCCATCTACGCCTCCGTCTCCGCCGCCCCGCCCGCCGGGGGAGGCTTGCGAATGTGCTTCTGGACGATGTTTTTTTTCACTTCGGCGAGCGGCATCACAGCTCCCGCCGTCAGCATATACTGGAGCGCCTCCTCCTTCGGAATGTCGATGGTCACCACATCCTCCTCCTTGACGAGGAGCGTTGTCCCCGAAGTCATGTTGAGGCTCCACGGGATAAAGACGCAGACATAGCCGCCGCCCATCGCCGCCTGAAAGCGCGGCGGCAGATCCGCCATGACGAAGCCGAGTGCACGTGCTCCTTGATAGGGCACATGCACGACGCGCTTAAAGTTGCTGCTCGAGTCGAGCACGGCTTCCGAGAGACGCTTCACACTCGTATAGATAAACTTTACAAACGGAATCGTGCCGATCATATTTTCGCCAAATGCGATGAGCTTTGCGAGCGCCCAGTTCGTCGATGCCCACCCGACAGTGTAGATGACGAGGAGAAGAGTGACGATCCCCATCCCGGGAAAGTAAAACGGCAGATACTGTCCGAGAACCCCCTCGGTGAAGCGCAGGGTCCACTCAATGACGAACAAGGTGATGATGACGGGCACGAGCACAAGCAGCCCGTTCACGAAGCTGCGCGAAGCATGCTTCATTGTACGCCTGTAGATTCGCTTCATCCGCAGCATCATCTCCTGCTCCTTTCCTCAGTCGTCCTCTTGAAAGCCGAACGCACGCAGAGCACTTGCCCGATTGCGCCAGTCCTTGCGCGTCTTGACCCAGAGATCGAGATAGACCTTTGCGCCGAGCAGCGTCTCGACATCCGCACGGGCACGCTGTCCGATCGTTCGGAGAAGGTCTCCCCGCGCACCGATGACAATGCCTTTCTGCGACTCGCGCTCCACGTAGATGACAGCACGGATGTAGACATCGCCCGCGGGGCGCGTCGTCATCTCCTCAATGTCGACCGCAACGGCGTGCGGGATCTCGTCACGCGTCAGCATGAGGACTTTTTCACGCACGAGTTCTGCGACGATCAGACGCTCCGGCTGATCCGTCACCATATCGGCGGGATAGTACTGCGGCCCCTCGGGCAGATGCGCTTTGATCTCTGCAAGGAGCCCCGCGAGATTCTCGCCCTCGCGTGCCGAGATCGGCACAATACCCGCAAAGTCGTACGCCTTTGCATAGTTCGCGATGATGGGCAGCACCTCCCCCCGCGGGATGCAGTCCACCTTGTTCACAGCGAGCAGGACCGGCACATGTACGTGTGCAAGCTGTTTTAGAATGTACTGCTCGCCCGCGCCCATCTTCTCCGTCACGTCCACGACGAAGACGATGACATCGACGCCGTGCAGAGCGCCCTCCGTCGCCTTTGCCATATAGCTGCCGAGCTTGTGCTTCGGCTTGTGCACCCCCGGCGTATCAAGGAAGATGATCTGTGCGTCCTCCTCTGTCAGGATGCACAGGATACGGCTGCGCGTTGTCTGCGGCTTGTCGCTCATAATGGCGATCTTCTGCCCGATGAGCGCGTTGATCAGAGTGGACTTACCGACATTCGGCCGCCCGATCACGGCGGCAAAGCCCGATTTATGCCTGCTCATCGTGCGATTCCCAACTCCTCCATCACGTGACGCTGCTCCTCCTCCATCTCCAGACGCTCCCCCTCCTCAATATGATCGTAGCCGAGCAGGTGCAGCATGCCGTGCACCGTGAGAAAGGAGAGCTCGCGCAGAGCACTGTGTCCGTACTCCTCTGCCTGCGCCTGTGCACGCTCAAGCGAGATTACAAGATCCCCCAAGACCTCATGCGGCTTCGCACCGACGATCTCCGGCTCCTCACTCTCCATGAGGGCAAAGGAGAGCACATCCGTTGGACGGTCGATGCTGCGGTACGCCCGATTGAGCACATGGATATGCGCATCGTCCGTCAGCGTCACGCTCACCTCAGCGTCCGCAGCTCCGTAGAGACGCCCGACCGTCAAAACAGCGCGGCGCACCGCCTCCACATCTGCTGCGGACACGGCAAGATCCTCCGGCTCGCACCGAATCTCAACCTCCATGCACATGCCCCCGTTTTTTCTCCCATGTGCCGTACGCCTCGACAATGCGCGTCACAACTTCGTGGCGGATGATGTCCACGGGCTCAAGCCGCACGATCCCAACACCCTTGACCCCCTTCAGGATCTGACACGCCTGTTTCAGCCCGGAAACCGTGCCGTGCGGCAGATCGACCTGTTCGAGATCGCCCGTCACCACCATGCGCGAGCCAAAGCCGAGCCGCGTGAGGAACATCTTCATCTGCGCCCCCGTCGTATTCTGCGCCTCATCGAGGATGATGAACGCATCCTCGAGCGTGCGCCCACGGATGTAGGCGAGCGGCGCCACCTCGATGAGCTGGCGGCTCATCAGCTTCTGATAGCCCTCCGTGCCAAGGATATCCTGCAGCGCATCGTAGAGCGGGCGCAGATAGGGGTTGATCTTCTCCGTCAGATCACCGGGCAGAAACCCCAGATGCTCTCCTGCCTCCACTGCGGGACGCGTGAGGATGATGCGGCTCACCTCACGGTTGCGGAGCGCCGCGACCGCCATCACGACCGCAAGATAGGTCTTGCCCGTCCCCGCGGGGCCAATCCCAAGCGTCACCGCATTGCGGCGGATCTTTGCGAGATAGTCGCGCTGACCGATGGTCTTGGCGCGTACTTCCCGCCCCTTTGCCGTCACGAGCAGCACGTCAGCAAAGAGCGCATGCAGCTCCTCCACACGACCCGCGCGTACGAGCTGTGCCCCGTAGCGCACCTCATGCGTCGTCAGATTCGCCCCCTGCCGCCGGTAGAAAAGAAGCTCCTGCACGAGCAGGCGCACGGCGGCAACATCCTCTGCCGCTCCCGTCACGACAAGTGCATTTCCGCGGCTTACCATGCGGCAGGAAAATGCCTCCTGCATCACCTGCAGCAGCATGTCGCGATCCCCAAGGATCGCATACGCCTCCTGCTGATCTCGGAACTCCATCGTATCCGTCGTTTCCTGCAAAGACAAACCTCCCATCAAATAAAGTATTCAATCGTATCGTCCGCCGTCCGACGCGTCCGCGCATCGAAGAGCAGTACTGCCTCGCGGCTCTCCATCGCACCGAACGCGTAGAGCTCGCGCGCCTCACGATTGAAGCACGCAAAAGGCACAACGCGGTTATAGCTGTGCGGATGATCACACGTCACCTCTATACCTGCGCGGACGAATTCCTGTTCCGCCTCGGCAAGATAGTAGGGATCGAAGAGATAGATGTGCTCCTTTGACACACCTGTCAGCAGGGCATAGTGCTCCACCTCATAGAAGAGGCGTACAACTGCAACCCCGCCGCGCACAAGTGCGTCATTGATGTGGCTGTGCGCATCGATGCATACCGCACGTCCGGAGATGTACTGACAGGTGAGCGGGAAATCCGTCGCACGCGAGAACCCCTCAAGCCAGTTCGCGAGATACATCATCGCCATGCGCGAGGTTCCCGCCTGGCACGCCTTGCCATCCATTCCGTAGCAGTCGAGTGTGTAGAGCATGACGCTGCGGATGATCTCAGGCGGCACCTCGGAACGCGGAAAGAGATAGCTTACTGCGTTCAGCAGCGCCGTCGGCCCACAGTCGTACTCGGACATCTGATAGCGCAGGGGTATCTTCATATGCGTCCCCATTTCCTCAAAAGATTCGGAGTCAATATCGCCGCGATCACGAGCATGATTCCGACAATCTGCAGGGCAACAAAATGCGTGTCGAAGATGAGCCACGCAAAAATAACGCTCGCCACCGGTTCAATCGTCGCCGTAATCGCCGTCTCTTCGGGGCTCAGCCAGCGCAGCCCCACGTTGAACGCAAAGAACGCGACAATCGTCCCGATGCCAATGATGATGAGGAGATCCGGCCATGTCTGCGCCGTGAAGAATGACTCGACATTCAAAATCACCTGCGTCAGCGGCAGCAGTGCGAGCCCGCCAATCAACATACAGACGGCGAGCAGAAAAAAGCGGTCGAAGAGCCGCAGCAGATGCATCGGATAGATCATCGCAAAGACAAAGGCAATCGCGGAGACAAGGCTCCATACAATGCATGCCACAGGCACGGAGAGCCGCCCGAAATCGCCCCCCGTCACAAGCAGAAACACTCCTGCCACCGCAACGATGACGGTTCCCGCCTCCGCTGCCGACGGCAGACGGCGATGGCGCAGCACCAAATAGAGGATCATCATCGCGGGGCTGGTGTAAGTAATGACCGTAGTCGCCGCTGCATCCCCTGCCGCAATGCCCTCAAAATAGGAATACTGGACAAACATAATGCCGAGCGTCCCGTGGACCGCAAGCTGCACAAGAATACGCGGATTGCGGCGCACAGACCGCATGCCGCGCTTAAGCCCCCCGCTCCACCATGCAAGCAGGAAGAAAAGCGCACTGGAAAGGAGCAGCCGCACCTGCGTGAGCTCAATCGGGACGTGCGTCGACTGCGTGTAGAAATGCTGCGCCGCCGTGCCGCTCGCCGCCCACGCCGTCCCTGCGAGGAGCACGAACAGTACAGCGGAGAGATGCGACATTACGCCTCTCCCTGTTCCCGCTTCACGACCGCGACGATCGCGCCGCAGACCTCCTCGATCTGCGCGTGATCGCTGCCCTCCGCCATCACGCGGATCAGCGGCTCCGTCCCCGAGGGACGCACCAGCACACGCCCATCGCTGCCGAGCACGCGCTCCCCCTCTTCAATGGCGGCACGGATGGCGGGATTCTCCTCCCAGCCTTCCTTCGTCTTGACCCGCACATTCACGAGGAGCTGCGGGTAGGTCGTCATCATCGCATTCAGCTCCGATGCCTTCTTCCCGCTGCGGGAGAGTGCCGCGAGCACCTGCAGCGCCGTGATGAGCCCGTCGCCCGTCGTCGCGTGCTCAGCGAAGATGATATGTCCCGACTGCTCGCCGCCGATCGTGTAGCCATTCCGCCGCATCGACTCAAGTACATAGCGGTCGCCGACCGCCGTCACCTCGACGCGTCCGCCAAGTGCGGCGATTGCCTTGTGAAAGCCAATGTTCGCCATCACCGTCGTCACCACCGTCTTATGCGGCAGCCGCCCCGCACGAATCATCTCCGCTGCGCACGCCACAAGAATGTGGTCACCGTCGATCAGCGCCCCCGTCTCATCCAGACAGAGGCAGCGATCCGCATCCCCGTCGTGCGCAATGCCGATGTCCGCACCGCGCTCGATCACCGTGCGGCGCAGGGATTCCAAGTGGGTTGACCCGCAGCCGTCGTTGATATTCACGCCGCTGGGCAGCGCGTGAATCACCTTGACCTCTGCACCGAGACGGCGCAGCACCTTCGGCATCGCCTCGTAGGCAGCACCGTTCGCACAGTCGAGCACGATCTTCATCCCGTCGAACCGCTCCGTACAGGTGCTCACCACATAGTCGATGTACTGGTTGAGCAGGTCATCGCGATATTCCACAATCCCGATGTCCTTGCCCATCGGCCGCGCTGCATCATCATTCGTCTGAAGGCGGTGCACGAGTGCCTCCAGCTCATCCTCCACCGCATCCGGCAGCTTGTAGCCGTCTCCGCCAAAGAATTTGATGCCGTTGTCGGGGAACGGATTGTGCGAGGCGGAGATCACAATGCCCGCCTGCGCCTGATGCTCACGTGCGAGATAGGCGATCGCGGGCGTCGGCGCAACGCCTGCGAGGAGTGCAATGCCACCTGCCGAGCAGATGCCCGAGGTCAGTGCCGCCTCGAACATCTCACCCGAGATGCGCGTGTCACGCCCGATCAGAATACGCGGGCGCACCTTCGACTGCGCGCCGAAATAAAGCGTCGCCGCGCGCCCGAGATGATACGCGAGCTCCGGTGTCAGCTCCGTATTTGCCTCGCCGCGCACGCCGTCCGTACCAAAAAGTCTCACCATGAACAGCCCCCTATGAGTCAGTATCTTTTCTCATCATAATCTACTGTATCTTGTCTAAAAAAGCAAGCGCCGCTTTTAGGCCGTCAAGTGCAGCACTCATGATTCCGCCCGCATAACCTGCTCCCTCGCCGATCGGATAGAGCCCCGCCGCCGAAACGGATTCCATCGTCACCGCGTCGCGCACAATGCGGCAGGGCGCGGATGAGCGCGACTCCACGCCCGTCATCGGCACATCGGCCGCACCAAAGCCCGGCACACGCTCCTCCCAGAAGGTAAGTGCACGCACAAGAGATGCCGTACACGCCGCAGGAAGCACACTGCGCAGATCGGCGGGCCGTACGCCCGGTGCATAGGTCGGCGTGACAGCAAAATCCTGCGTGCCGGTCTGTCCCGTGAGGAAATCTCCAACCGACTGCACGGGTGCCCTATAATCGCCCCCGCCGCCCCGATAGGCACGTTCCTCGAGCTCTCGTTGAAACGCGATGCCGCCGAGCACATCTCCACCCCAGTCGGCGGGCCCGACCTGCACGAGCAGAGCACTGTTCGCCGTGCCCGAGCTGCGTCGATAGTTGCTCATCCCGTTCGTCACGAGACGGCCCATCTCGGATGCCGCCGCAACGACCCTGCCGCCGGGGCACATACAGAACGAGTAGACACCGCGCCCACCCGTCTCATCACGATACGTCATCGCATAGTCCGCGACGGGGAGATGCGGACTGCCCGCTGCTGCACCGTACTGCATGCGGTCGATGAACTCCTGTGCGTGCTCGATGCGCACACCGACGGCAAAGGCCTTCGGCTCCATGACAACACCCATCTCATGCAGCATCGCGTAAGTATCACGCGCCGAATGCCCGATGCCGAAAAACACTGCATCGACGGGAATCTGCTCCGCGTCATTCACCACGACTGCAGCAATCCGCCCCGCGTGCATCTCCACACCTGTCACCTGCGCGCCGAAGCGCACCTCTCCCCCCATGCGCTTGATCTCTTCGCGCAGATTCTTTACCACCGTGCGCAGGATGTCTGTCCCGATGTGAGGTTTCTGCAGATAACGGATTTCCTCGGGTGCCCCCGCAGCGACGAACGCCTCGATGATCTCCCGCATGCGCGGGTCTGTGCTGCGCGCCGTCAGTTTCCCATCCGAGAACGTCCCCGCGCCCCCCTCACCGAACTGCACATTCGATGCAGGATCGAGGATCCCCGTCTGCCAGAAGCGTGCCACATCCGCCGTCCGTCGGTCGACATCTTGTCCGCGCTCGAGGACAAGCGGCGCAAGCCCTGCGCGTGCGAGCACCCATGCGGCAAAGATCCCCGCCGGACCGAATCCAACGATAACAGGCCGCCGCACGCCCACGCCTAGGCGCGGAATCGACAAGGGTTCCTCGATCGGCGCGCAGCCGACCTCCTTGTCCCTGCGCAGCTGTGCAAGCACCGAGCGCTCGCCGCCAACCGCGACATCGAGCACGTAGACCCAAACGATTGGACCACCGCGTCTGCGCCGCGCATCCAATGCCTTATGAACAACAATCACCCCGCGCACGGCGCAGGGTGATATCTTGAGGCGAGCCGCTGCATATTCCTCGAGCGGACGTACAGCGTCATAGGGAACGCGCAGATTTTTCACGCGAATCATTGCATTGCTCCCACCTTGATCTCCACCGTCACATTTGGGTCCGCCGCTGTCACGCCGGCGGGCAGTGCGAGCTTCACCGAACGTTTCTCCGTCTCCCGCACCTCTGATAGAGAGAACTCCTCCGTCTCGATGCTCGTGATCTTGCCGATGACATCCTCCGCTCCTGCGATCTCGATGCGGGAAGGCTCCACCGTGATACCCTCAAGCCGGAGCTGCGGCGAGAGGTCACTCTGCGGCTTCGCCTGCACTGCGACCACCTTGCGTGTGAGGCCGCGCACGAGTTTGATCGATACCTCCGTAGACGGCGGCTGGAGGCTGACACCGGAGACCTCTCGCCCCTCACTGTTGATGGGTGAGAGTGCCACAATCGCCGTATAGTCACTCGACTGTCCACTGAGATTGATATGTCCCACAATGTGTGTGACCTGATTCACGAGGCTCCGCGGCCCCAACATCGTCGCGGCCTCATTGGTCTGACTGACCTTGTCCACGGTGAAGCCGGACGCAGGCGATCCGCTGATCGTCAGCTCCGCCCTAAGGGTCTTTTGAATCATCCGATCGAGATTTACCGTGATCTTATCCGGAGATGCATTCACAAGCTCAAATCCGTATGGTATGGATGTCTCCACGGCATAGGCACGCTCCCCCTCCGTAAAGTCGGACAGATTGATGCGCGCATGAAAATCGGAAGAATCCGCTGCGACGAAGAGAGAACGCGAACCGCGCACGCGAATCGTCACCGTGTCGTCGGCAGCATTCATCAAGTAGCCGTCCGGTGCATTCTCGATCGTCACCGGAACCGTATACGTCCCCTCCATGGCAGGGTTCTGATCGTTCATCACATAGAGCCAGAGTACGACCGCCACAATGAGTGCGGCAATTTTTGCGGGCAGATTGTGCTGCACAATGCCCCGAAGCCTCGTCATCATTTTTTCCTCCAGCTCCGAACGAGTTCCCAAATGGACGACCCTGAACTGTACGCGAACGCAGGTGTCAGGATGTGTGTCAGCTGATCCCCGTCCAGATGACGGTGGATGCGCCCGTTCTCCGCGATCGAAATCGTCCCCGTCTCCTCACTCACCACCACCACGAGCGCATCGCACTGCTCCGAGAGGCCGATCGCGGCGCGGTGCCGCGTTCCGAGCTCCGTGGAAAGGCTGCGGTTCTCCGTCAGCGGCAGGAGACAGCCCGCCGCAATCAGGCGTTTGCCGCGGATCACTGCGGCACCGTCATGGAGCGGTGTATTCGGGATAAATATATTCATGAGAAAATCTGAGGTGATGAGACCGTCGATCTGTATGCCTGTGGCGCTGATATCGTTCAGCCCCATATTGCGCTCGATGACCAGCAGTGCGCCAATTTTATTTGCCGAGAGAATCTTCACCGCACTGCGAATCTCACGGATCGTACTCTGCGCCTCCTCATCATCCATCAGACTGCCGGCACGAAAAAATCGCCCCTGACCGAGATGCTCAAGCGCACGCCGCAGTTCCGGCTGAAACACAATCGGCAGCGCGACAAAGAGCAGCGTCACGGACTTTTGCAGGAGCCATGAAATCACATGCAGATCAAAGTAGCTTGTCACCACCGTCACGCCGAGGAGGACGAGAATCCCCTTGGCGAGCGTGATCGCACGCGTATCCTCAAGCATCACATAGACGCGGTAGAGAATGAACGCGACAATCAGAATATCGAGAATATCCAACGGCGTAATGGTCGACAGAATGCCGCGGAACTGTGTCGGCATCGTAAAATCAAGCGGCATAAGGATCCCCCACGCAGAAACTATCCCTCTCGTCATACTTCCCCATACATTCTCGCCGGCAGAACGACCCGCACATCGGCTGGCGACGAGCATCTATTTTAGAATTTCTCTCTCAGCAGCGAAAATCCTTGTGACCTGTCCGCTTCGCAAAAAAAAATTTCGTTCCCCGACGAAAGGATTCCGGATGTACCAGAATCCCATCGCAACGAGAACGAAATTGTGTCAGCAAATCTTGCGGATCCACCCCTTTGGTGCCTCCACCGTTCCGAGCTGAATGCCGCGCAGCGTGTCGTACAGTTTCTGCAGAATCGGGCCCATGTGTTCCATACCGCTCGGCAGTGCAATCACCTTGTCCCCACGGGTTACCGAACCGATCGGTGAAATCACCGCCGCCGTACCGCAGAGGCCGCCTTCGGCGAAGTCCGTGAGCTCCGCAAAGGCGACGGGACGCTCTTCCACCTTCATGCCGAGGATATGCTCCGCGATGTAGACGAGCGAACGCCGCGTGATCGAGGGCAGGATCGAGTCCGACTTCGGCGTGACGATGGTTCCGTCCTTCGTCACGAACAGGAAGTTCGCGCCGCCCGTCTCCTCGACGTACGTACGCGTCGCGGCATCGAGGAACATATTCTCATCGAAGCCCGCCTCATGTGCCGCCATATAGGCGTGGAGGCTCATCGCATAGTTCAGCCCCGCCTTGATGTGCCCCGTGCCATGGGGTGCCGCACGATCAAAGTCGCTCACGCAGAGGCGCACGGGCTTTGCCCCGCCCTTGAAGTAGGGGCCAACCGGCGTTGCAAAAAGACGGAACTGATAGGCATCTGCAGGCTTTACGCCGATGACCTCGCCGGTCGCGAAGATCAGCGGGCGCAGATAGAGCGATGCACCCGAACCATACGGCGGCACATAGTCACGATTCGCCGCAACCACCGCATCCACCGCCTCGAGGAATCGCTCCTGCGGAAACGAAGGCATCTCAAGATACGCCGCCGAGTGGTACATGCGCTCTGCATTGAGATCCGGACGGAACGTCACAATATCGCCGTTCACCGTCTCATACGCCTTCAGCCCCTCAAAGACCTCCTGGCAGTAGTGCAGAATCCCGGCGCACTCACTGATCGTCACCGTCGCCTCGGATGTCAGTCCGCCCGCGTCCCATGTACCGCCCGCATAGTTCGCCACATAGCGCTCGGGCAATGCACGATAGCCAAACCCCAGATTTCCCCAATCAATATCCGCCTTTGCCATAATATGCCCTCTTTTCAAATACAGATTTTCCCTATCATAGTACCGCAGAGTGTACTTGTCAACCAAGCTCCCCCAACGCCTGCGGCAAAAGGCGCAAAATGTCCCCTGCCAAAAGCCCATTGCCGTGCGCCTCATACGCGAGATCACCCGCGCGTCCGTGCGCATAGACCCCCACAAGCGGCGTCATCCCGCTCTCCATCTGCTGCATCAGACCCACGATCGCCCCGGCGAGCACATCGCCGGCCCCTGCCGTGGCCATGCCCGCATTTCCGCAGGTGGTAAAGAATACATCCCCATCGGGATAGACGACAATGGTGCATGCACTCTTCACAACAAAGACGGCCTGATAGGTGTTCGCCGCCTCGCGGACGATACCGAGGAGATCGTGTGCCGCCTCCTCCGTTTCCTTGCCGAGAAGACCGGCGAATTCGCCCATATGCGGTGTGAGAATCGGTACCTGCGGCAGCTCGCGCAGAGCGTCAAGATGCCCGCGAAATGCATAAATCGCATCGGCATCCATCACGAGCGGAACCTTGACATCGGCGGCAAAGAGGCGGACAAATTCACTCGTCTCCGGCTTGCGCCCGAGGCCCGGGCCGATCAGCACGGCATCCTGATGCGCAGCACAGGCAAGCACCGCCTCAAGTGCCTTGACGCCGCCGAAATATCCCATCCCCTCATCCGGAATCGGAACGACCATCACCTCTGTCAGCTTCGCGGCGAGCACAGGATAGAGCCGTTCGGGCACGGCGAGCGTCACCAGCCCCGCGCCGATGCGCAGCGCCGCCTCTGCCGCCAGCGCCGCCGCTCCCGTCATGCCGAGTGCACCCGCCACCACGAGGATACGGCCGCAGGTGCCCTTGTGCGCATCGCGCGGGCGTGCGGGCAGCAGCTTTGCCGCTGCCTCCTGTGTGATGAGTGACTGACGCAGTGCCTCGCCCGCGAGCAGGGCATGCGGAATCCCAATGTCATCGACGAGCAGCTGCCCCGCCGCGTTCGCCCCTTCTCCGAGGAGATGCCCCACTTTTGGCAGTCCGAGCGCAAGTGTCCGCGCAGCTCGTACTGCGACCGAGGAAACACGCCCGGTATTCGCCTCCACGCCGCTCGGAATATCAATTGCCATCACAGGCTTCTCGGCTGCGTTAATCTCCTCAATGAGCCGCCGAACGTGTTCTCTGAGCTCGCCGCGCGTACCCGTCCCAAGAATCCCGTCGACAACGGCATCCGCAAAACGCAGCGAGACGCGCAGCCGATCCCAGTCACGGTCACTGACGAGAGGACGTATCTCCACGCCCATCGCCTGCAGCGTATCATGCATCGCACGCGCCGCTTCTCCGAGACGATCGGTTTCTCCCGTAAAAAACAGCTTCACGCGCGCACCCATATTCATCAGATGGCGCGCTGCGGCAAAGGCATCCCCGCCGTTGTTGCCGCCGCCCGCAAAGACCGCAAACACCTTGTTCACCGCTCCGCCAATCATTGCGGCAGCCTCCTCGGCCGACCGCCGTCCGGCATTTTCCATCAGAGCAAGGGCGGGCAGACCGTAGTCTCTCTCCACAGTCTCATCGATTCGGCGCATATCCTCTGCAAACGATACATTCATCGCTGACCCTCCAAAATACAATATGCTATCGCGTAATCACGCTCATGACTGAGCGTGACCAACACGCGCTCCACGCCCATTTCCTCCGCCCGCGCAGCAAAATAGCCGCCCAAGTGGGCAACAGGTGCGCCGAGCGCATCCGGCAGGATCTCCACATCCGTCAGTTTCCCATCGCGCAGCCCCGTCCCAAACGCCTTGAGCACGGCCTCCTTGCCCGCGAAACGCGCGGCAAGGCTTGCCGCCATCCCTCGGCCTCGGCTCTTGGCGTAGGCACATTCCCGCGCCGTATAGACGCGCTGCAGAAAGCGTTCATTCTCGATGGCGCGGGCCACACGCGGAATATGGATGATATCGCTACCGATGCCCAGAATCATAATGCCTCCTGCAATGACAGAAAAAGGAGCCATTGCGCCCGCAATAGCCCCTTTCAATTTCTTTTCTCCGAGGAAGCACCGAGGCTTCCCACGCGCCGACCATCCCTTATGCTCAGCGCTGCAGCGGCGTCGGAACGACGCCCGGTGTATTCGGTGTCGGACGCGTCGCTGCGCCCATGATCTCACCGCCGCCCGCCTGCGGCTCCGTGGCTGCCGCCTTCGGAAGCGCATTGGACGGTGCGTTCGCGCTTGTTTTCACCTGCCCGTCGGACGTACTGGACGAATCCTCCTGGCTGAACCGCATGCTGCGTGCAATGAACACCTCAACGCGACGGTTCTGTGCACGTCCCTCCTCCGTGTCATTCGACGCAATCGGCCGATATTCACTGTAGCCGAGTGCACTGAATCGCGCCGGATTCAGTGACGGCTGTGCGCCCATCAGCCCGCGCATGAGGCTCACCGCACGCGCGGAGCTGAGTTCCCAGTTGGAGGGGAACTGTGCCGTTGCAATCGGCATATTGTCCGTATGTCCCGAGATCGTCACGCGCTCCGGCAGTGAGGAGAGAATTGCCGCAATCACGGGAACAATCTGCTCCGCCTGATCCTGCAGTGCGGCAGAACCGGATGCAAAAAGTGCCTTTTCCTTCAGACGAATCATCAGACCTTCCTCGGACAGCTCCGTGGATACCTGATCCTGCAGATTATTTTCCTTGACGTACTGCTCGATTTTTTCCTGTGCCTCACGCAGGTTTTCATTCTCCTGCATATAGGCGGCATTCGTGCTGTCCGATGCCGTCGTCGGCGTGTTCGGCATCGCCGTGGTGGGCCCCATGCCCGAGAAGAACGACGGGCCTCCCATGTTGAACGCCGCGGTAAAGGCCTGTGCAAGCGCCTGCATCTTCGACGAGTCCGTCTGCGACATCGCAAAGAGTGCGATAAAGAGCGCCAAGAGCAGCGTCATCAGATCAGAATAGGGCAGAAGCCAAGCCTCGTTGAGTTCCTCGTCATGGGGCTTCCCACGCTTCTTTCTCGCCATATCAGCCCTCTCCCTTCAGCGCCTCACGCTCCGTCTGCGGGATGAAGACCATAAGCTTCGCCTCAATCGCCGTCGGGGAATCCCCCGCCTGGAGAGAGAGAATTCCCTCAATGATCATGCGCTTCTGGCTGACCTCGTGCTCCGATATAATCTTGAGTTTGTTCGCGAACGGATGCCACAGGACATATCCCGTAAAGATACCGAGAATTGTCGCAACGAACGCCGCTGCAATCGAGTGACCGAGCTTGTCGATATCGTTCAGGTTGCCGAGTGCCGCGATCAGACCGACAACAGCGCCCAGAACGCCGAGCGTCGGTGCGTAGGTGCCCGCCTGTGTGAACATCGAACGTCCCTCGGCATGACGTTCCTGCATGATCGCGAGCTCGGCATCCAGAACATCGCCGACGAAGTCCGGATCCATACCGTCGATGACCATGCCAAGACCCGTACGGAAGAACGGATCCTGGATCTCCTGCGCCTTGCTCTCAAGCGCGAGGATACCCTCACGGCGTGCAATCTGCGACAGTTCGATGAACTGCTGCACGAGCTGTCCCTTTTCCTGCAATTTGGGAACTTGGCATGTCTTCTTGATGAGGTTGAAAAAATTTCCCAACTGCTCCATGCGAAATCCAATGAACAAGCACGAGAACGTACCGCCAATGATGATGAGGAACGCCGCCGGGTTATTGAGCGCCGTCAGCGGTGCCCCCTTCAAGATCATACCAACAAAGACCGAGATGAGCCCCATGATAATCCCGATGACCGTTGATTTTTCCAAAGCAAAAGCCCCCATTCCATTTCTCTCGACCGGCAGACGCATAGATATCTGATCCATCAGATACACGTCCACATCTTCCTATAGTATTCCATAAATCGTTGAAAAATCCTACCTATTTTTTAAAAAAACTCCAAAAAACTCAAGAAAATTTTTCAATAAATTTATATTATCCTATCATATATTCTCGGAAAATATGATATAATAGAAAGCGCATAAAAAAAATTTATTTGGAGGATGGTCTTATGGAACTACGGCAGTTGGAATATTTCCAGATGGCGAGCCGCCTGAAAAACATCACACGCGCCGCCGAACGCCTCCGTGTCTCCCAGCCGAATATTACCGTTGCAATCAAAAAACTCGAGGGCGAGCTCGGCATACAGCTCTTCGACCGCAGTCAAAAGCAGCTCTCGCTCACGCCCGAGGGAGCCGTATTCCTCGGGCGCGTCGAGGTAGCACTGCGCAACATACAGGATGCCGTGCTCGAGGTCAACGACTACAAGCAGCTGCAGAAGGGCACCATCAAGATCGGCATCCCGCCGATGATGGGCGCGTACCTATTTCCGAAAATCTTCTCGAGCTTTCAGCGCCGCTACTCGCACCTTGACGTTTATCTCCACGAGGAGGGATCCGTCGCCATCCGCGAGCAGCTGGAGCGCGACGAACTGGACTTCGGCATCATCATCATCCCCGAGGGCTCGCCGAATCTGCAGCTGCTCCCGATGGCACGCAGCCAGATCGTCTGCTGCGTCCCTGCGGACAGTGACCTCGCCGCGCGCAAGGCAGTCACCCTGCAGGACATCGAGGATCGCAATCTGATCATGCTGAAGGAGGGCTCGTTCCTCCGCCAGACCATGCTGGAAAAAATGAAGACGGCGGGGATCACGCCGAACATCGTGCTCGAGTCCAATCAGGTTGTCACCATCATGGGACTTGTCGCAAGTGGTGTCGGCAACGCATTCCTCCTCGACATGATCGTCCACGATACGCCCGGCATCAAAGCCGTACCGCTTGCCACCCCCGTATTTGTCGATGTGGGTCTGGCGTGGAAGCGTGACCGCTACATCTCGCGTGCGGCGCAGTCCTTCATTGAGTTCAGCAAGGACATCCTCAGCCATCAGACAAACCACACAATCCTATAGGCCGAGACGAGAAAGCCGCTTGCGGACACAGTACCCGCAAACGGCTTTTTGAATGGATTTCTCAGAAAATCAAATGCGCAATCACATAGCCGACGCAGCAGCCGGAGCTGACACCGATCAGACCCGGGATCATGAAGGAGTGGTTCAGGATATACTTGCCGATGCGCGTCGTGCCCGAGCGGTCGAAACCGATGCACGCGAGATCGGAGGGATAGGTCGGCAGGAAGAAGTATCCGTAGCATGCCGAGATGAACGAGAGGACGAGGATCGGATCCATGCCCACGTTCAGCGCCATCGGAACGACGATGGCGATTGCCGCGCCCTGCGAGTTCACGAGCTTCGACGTGAGGAACGCGAGCACCGCATACGCCCACGGATAGTTCTGCACGGCAGAGCCGAGGAACTCCTTGAGGAAGCCCATGTGATTCATGAAGTAGGTATCCGCCATCCACGCAACGCCGTAGACGGAGACGAGCGCGACCACGCCCGAGCGGAACACCTGCGAGTTGCCGACATCCTTCGCCTTGACCTTGCACGCGAGCAGAATCGTTGCCCCCACGAGCAGCATGACCATCTGGATCACGACCACCATCGAGATCGCCTTCGGTGCAGCGTCCGGCTTCGGCGGGAACTTCGGCAGCAGCTCCGGGAAGTTGCCCAGCACGGCAATCGCGATAATGCCCGCGAAGAAGATGAACATCGCACGGTAGTACTCCGTCGGCAGTTCCTTGTCCATCAAGCTCTCCGCATCGCCGTAAACGTACTTTTTGTTCTCGGGATCGCGAATGAACTCCTGGAACCGCTCATCCTGCTCGAGATCCTTGCCACGCCGATAGCTCCAGAGCGCAGCAAAGAACACGCCGAGCCCCGTTGCGGGAATCGAGACGGAGAGCACTTGGAACACCGAGAACTCATGCCCCGAGACCGAGAGGAACGCCACCATCGAGACGACCGCGACCGACACGGGCGAGGCACAGATGCCCATCTGTGAGGCAACGGACGAGACCGCCATCGGACGCTCGGGACGGATGCCCTGCTTGATCGCGATATCGTAGATGATCGGGAACATCGTGTAGACGACGTGTCCCGTGCCGCAGAGCACCGTGAGGAACCACGTCGTCAGCGGCGCGAGGATCGTGACGTGCTTCGGGTTGTTGCGCAGGAACTTCTCCGCGTACTTCAGCATGACCGTAAGTCCGCCCGAGGTCTGCAGGAAGCCCGCACAGGTCACCACCGCAAGGATGATAAGCATGACGTCGATCGGCGGCTTGCCCGGCTGATAGCCGAATGCAAACGTGTAGATCACGAGGCCGAAGCCGCTGATCACCGCGAGCCCAAGTCCGCCATGCCGGACACCGACAATGAGGCAGACGAGGAGGACGATGAAGCCCAACAGCATTTCCATAAATATAATTCCCCCATTCTAGGCAGGGTCCCCACCCTGCCCAGCTATAATACAGCATAAAGCATTATACATCATTCTTTTATTATTAGTAAAGTCTAGGATGCATAAATGAAGTCTATCTCATGCGCTGTCCAAAAGAAAAGAGACTGTTGCATCCCCCCGATCGGTGCGCTGCGCTCGCCATCTTCCCCGTAGACAGGGAAGCGGATATGCCGTGATCCTAAGCCTTCCCATTTGACGTGGAAGGGGGAGGTGGAAGGTGCACAAAGAAGGGGCGTTGTACGAAGTTGTTAGCTTCGTGCAACGCCCCTTTTGAGAGACATACGTACTTAACTTGCGCTTACCGCTTCATGTTGATCAGCGTCTCGAGCATCTCGTCGGAGACGGTAATGATCTTCGAGTTCGACTGGAAGCCGCGCTGCGTGATGATCATGTCGGAGAACTGGTCGGCAATGTCGACGTTCGACATCTCGAGCGCCGAGGTCGTCAGCTCCGTACCGATGTCGGATGCACCGCTGATCGTACGCGTACCGGAGTTGTTCGACTCCTGATAGAGGTTGCCGCCCATCTTCGTGAGACCCGACGGGTTGTTGAACTGTGCCATCGCGATCTGGGCTTCCTTCTGGCGGACACCGTTCGTGTACGTGCCCGTGATGACGCCCGAGCTGTCGATGTCAACGCTCGCAAGCGTACCCGCCGCGTTGCCGTCAGAGGTCGCTGCGATCGTCGTTGTGCCCGAGAACTGCGTGATCGCCGCAAGGTTCATCGCCACCTGCTGCGGTGCTGCACCGTTCGTGTAGGTGAGGTTCAGCGATGCCGAGCCGCTGACATACGCGCCCGCGCTGTCGAAGATGAGATCGGTCTTCGTGAGTGCAACGGTCGTAACCGTGCCGTCCGCCTCGGTGATGTTGAACGTATCGCCGCCGCTGCCGAGCGAGAGCTGCCACTTGTTGTTCGACATCTTTGTATAGACGACGGGGACGGAGTGCTTTGCGCCGAGTGAGTCGTAGACCGTGATCGTCGTCGTCACCGAGGGGTAGAACGTGTCGTTCCGCGCGTAGCTCTTACCGACCAGACCGTCGATGGAGCTGCCGCTCTTTGTGTTCAGCACAACGCTGGACACCTTCTTGCCGCTGAACTGATAGGTGGACTCGCGCGTGATCGACTTGATCGTTCCATCGGCAGCACTGCCCGTATGTGTATACGTCGCGGACGCGCTTGTGATGGCGGGAAGCGCGGCTGACAGCGTGGCACTGTTGCCGTCCGCCGTTGTCACCGTCGCACCTGCCTGGGGCGTGAGGCTCGTTACCTTGAGCTGTCCCGTGTAGGTATCGCCGACTGCGTAAGTGAAACTGGTCGGATTCGGAACCTTGATGGTAACGGGTGTGCCCGGCGTAATCGTATTGTTTGCATCCAGTGTAAGCGTAACGTCAGATGGCGGCGAGCTGACAACGTTCGTAATCTTGCCGCTGATGTTGAACACATCGCCGAAGGCATAGGTTCCGCTCGTCAGAGACGTTGCGCCCGTACGGTTGATGACCGTCGTCGCCGAGCCGTTGATCTCCTTCGGACTGGAGGGATTGTTGCTGTCCATCTCAAGCTTTGCATCCACATGTCCCGTTGCACTTGCGGTAACATTGGAGATTGTGGAGCTGTAAAGGGCGCCCGTCGGAGCACTGCCCACCGTCTGTGCGGGCGCAGTGGACGAAAGATAGATCTTCTTGCCGTTGTCCATGGTCAGGACGAGCTTGCCGACCTCGTTCGCCGTATAGGAGTTGGTTGTCTCCGATGTGCCGTCGGCATAGCGTACGAGGACGTTCGCCACCTCATAGCCCGGCGTCGTCGCGTTGAGGTTCTTCGTATAGGACGCCGTTGCCGTCGTCGTCGCCTCCATCGACTTGCCCGCAGGGATCTGGATCTTCGTCGTGTTGTCGCCCGCGACATTGAGGACCCCGTTGTTCGCCATATAGCCCTGCACGTAGAGACCCGTGCTTGGGATCGTGAGGTTGCCCTCCGCATCAAAGCCGAATGCGCCGTTGCGCGTATAGAACTGCTGATTGCCGCGCTTGACGACAAAGAGCCCATCGCCGCGCGAGATGGCGACATCCGTATTCTTGCCCGTCTGCTGCACAGAGCCGTTCGTGTAGATCAGATCGGTGCTCGCAACACTCATGCCAAGACCTACCTGCTTCGGGTTCACGCCGCCGATCGTGCCCGTCGGTGAGGATGCACCCGAGAGGTTCTGCGAGATCATGTCCGCGAACGTGACGCGGCTCGATTTAAAGCCCGTCGTGTTGACGTTCGCGATGTTGTTGCCGATAACATCCATGCGGGTCTGATGGCCTTTGAGGCCCGAGACACCCGAGAACATGGAACGCATCATAATGAATCTCTCCTTTGCTGTGTGTGACAGTACAAAGGAAAGCCATCATCGGTACGACAGACACTGCCCCCAAAAGGGGTATGTGCTGCCCTGTGCGGAGACACCCCCCGTGTCCCCTGCTGACCGCACCAGTCGCGCACGGTCAAAAGCCTCCCGTAGGTCCGGCTTCGTCAGATGATGGCTGCACTGTCAATGTTCGTAAAAATACTGTCTGCCGCAGTCACGTCGTCGAGTGCCGTGATCACGGTGCGGTTCGTCACAGAGACGACCATCGCCGTACTGTCCTTCATGTAGATCAGGGCTTCCTTCGCGCCCTTCTCCCGCATGCGGTCGATGGTGGAGCCGAGTTTTTCAAGCTCCGTGTTCGTGAGCATCACACCGCGCCGCTGCAGCCGCTCTTCCGCGTGCTGCGAGAAGCGAACGCGCTCCTTTGCCCCCTCAAGTACATCTGCAAACGACGCTCTGCTGCTGCCCATTGTCTTTCGTCCGTGGTCGGTCCCCCTGCGTCCCTGCCCGACCAGCGCTATCGAATCGTCTGCAATTCTCATCGCATCACCTCCTCTCTTTGGTGTAGAATAAAACATTCCACCGTGTATATCGGTGGAATGTGAGATAAACTTAAATGGAAATAAAGATTTTTAGAGTTCCATCACGCCATACGCAATGCGGCTGTACTTGCCGCCCATAATATGCGTGAAGGCCAGACGCTCAAACTCTTTGCTTTCGCGGCGCTCCTTCATGACGACGCGACGGCGGGCAACGCGGCATGCCTCGGCAATCGTCTCCTCCGTGAGTGCACGCATATCCGCGAGGACGCGCAGGGCATTCATCCCCGCGCTCTCGTGCAGGGGGCGGCGAAACATGGGGTCAAAGTAAATCACATCGTAGCTGTCCGTCTCTGCGGCACGCAGAAAGGCGAGTGCGTCTGCGTGGTGCACGGTGATGCGGCGCATCGCCGCGTGCATCTCGTAGTTGTCGCCTGTCGCGTGTGCAAGTCCGTCCGCAATGACGGCGGCAATGAGCGGATTCGATTCGAGCGCGGTCACTGCCCCTGCCGCCCCGACGGCAAAGCTCTCGACAATCGCATCCGCGCCCGTGCCGAGGGTGCAGTCGAGGACGCTCATCCCTTCGGTCAGACCGAGTGCCGTGACGAGATGGTCGCCGTGCCCGAGCAGGAGATTCTTAATCCTCAGATGCGCCATGCCGGGATGAAAGAACAGCTCGCCCTCCGCCGTCACGAGGGTGAGGAGCCCGCGCCGTGCGACAAGCACGGCATCCACGCCGTAGGCGGCGCGCAGTTCTTCGAGCGAATCATTGCCGCGCGGCACATTCGGAATGCCGAGCGCCGCTGCCGTCCGCGCCGCAAGTGCACGATTCGCCTCGGTATAGCGCTGTCCGCGCCGCACGGTCGTAACGATTGCGCTGACCTTTCCCGCCATCAGAGGCCAAACCCCGTGCGCTTGAACATCTTCGCCAGATCATGCGTGTCGAAGCGCAGAATCGTCGGCCGTCCGTGCGGACACGTAAACGGAAACGGCGTGCGCCGCAGCTCATCGAGCAGGATCTCCATCTGCCGCACATTCAGCTCCTCACCCGCCTTGATCGCCGCACGGCACGCCATCGTCGCAATCCCCGCCTGCCGAAGGTTCGCCGGTGTCGCAGCGTGCAGATCGCCGAGCGACACGAGAATCTCGCGAATGGTGTCCTCTGCCTCATCGAGCAGTATATCGGCAGGTGCTTCCGTCAGACGGTACTCGCGCTCCCCCGCAGGTTCGAGATGAAACCCAAGACGATCGAACAGCTCCGCATTCTCGTCGATGTACTGCGCCTCACGCGCATCGAAGGAGAGAATCGCGTGCACAAGCATCTGCTGGGACGGGATTCCGTCCGCCTGTGCGGAGAAGCGGTCGAAGAGGATGCGCTCATGTGCCGCGTGCTGATCGACGATGTAGAGGCTCTGTGCGCTCTGGGCGATGATATAGGTGAGGTCAACCTGCCCGATGGGGAGAAGATTCCCCTCGATCTCCGAGCTCTCCGTCGGCGGCGCTGCCGTCTGGGCCGCCGCAAATATATCTCTCTCGGCGCTGCGCTCTATCCCCATGCGATCCTGTGCCGCACGCAGATCAATGCGCTGACCGCGCCACTGCACTGCCTCGTGCACGGTCTGCGGACGCATGGGCGGCAGGGCGTAGTTGTTTGTGGGTGTATTTGCAGGGGCCGATGTGTGTGCGGTGTATGGAGCACCGCTTGCGGGTGTGCCGACGCTGAGCGGAACGGCTTCGCAGCGGAATTTCGGCTTCTCAACCGATGCCGCGATCATCGCCGTCTCTCCCGCCGCTCCGCGAATCGCATCGAGCACAGACTTGTAGACAGCCTTGAAGATGCGCCCCTCGTCCTCGAATTTCATCTCTGTCTTTTGCGGGTGCACGTTCACATCGATGGTTCGCTGCGGGACCTCGATGCAGAGAACCGCGAGGGGGAAGCCCATCTTCGGCACGAGCGCACGATACACGTTGTCAATCGCCTTTGCAATCGCGCGGTTCTGGATCGTGCGCCCGTTGACGATGTACGTCTGCCACGCACGACTGCTGCGGATCACGGACGGTTTCGAGATGTAGCCCGTGATGCGGATCTCCGCCTCCTCATCGTGGAAGTCGAGCGGGATCAGCGCACCCGCAGTATCGCCGCCGTAGATGCTCTCAATGGCGCGGCGCAGGCTGTCATCCCCCGCCGTCATAATGGTGAGACGGTTGTTGTTAATGAAGCGAAATGAAATATCGGGGCGCGAGAGGGCAAGCCGAATCACGTAGTCGCTGATCTTCCCCGCCTCGGTGGTATTCGTCTTGAGAAATTTCTTGCGTGCAGGCGTGTTGAAAAAAAGCTCCTCGACGCGCACGGTCGTCCCGATCTCGCAGCCCGCATCCTCAATCTCGGGAGGCTTGCCGCCGAGGATGTCGACGCGCGTGCCGAGATCATCCGTCCCCCTTCGCGTGAGGAGCGAGAAGCGCGAGACAGATGCGATGGTCGGCAGGGCCTCGCCGCGAAAGCCGAGCGTCGCGACGGTCTGCAAATCCGAGACGGAGGAAATCTTGCTCGTCGCGTGGCGCAGGATCGCAGTCTCCGCATCCTCACGCGTCATGCCATGCCCGTTGTCCGTCACACGGATGAAGCTGACCCCGCCGCCCATGATTTCGATCTCAATCGCGGTTGCCCCCGCATCCATCGCGTTCTCGACAAGCTCCTTCACGACGGAGGCGGGACGCTCCACGACCTCGCCCGCCGCAATCTTGTTGATGGTGGTATCGTCCAATACGTGAATCTGCGTCATGCCTCTCCTGCCTCCTTCCGCGCCTGTTCCTGCAGTCGATAGAGTGTGTTCATCGCCTCGAGCGGCGTCATCGTCATCACATCGAGCATCCGCAGCTCTGCAAGCGTCCCGTCGGCAAAGAGCGATGTCATCCCGTCGGCGGGCTCTTGCACGGGAGGGACTTTCTGCTGTACGGCAGTGATGTCCCCTGCACCGCTCTCAGCAGCCTTCTGCTCGAGCGCATGCAGGATCTCCTCCGCGCGCGCCGTTACCTTCGGCGGCAGTCCTGCGAGGCGTGCAACGTGGATGCCGTAGGACTTGTCCGCCGCACCTGCAACGATGCGGCGCAGGAACGCAACCTTTTTCCCCTTCTCGCGCACGGCAATGCAGTAGTTGCGGATGCGCTCGTTCTCCATCTCCGTGAGCTCGTGGTAGTGCGTTGCAAAGAGGGTCTTGGCATGAATATGTTTGTCGATATGCTCCACAACGGCACGCGCGATGCTCATGCCGTCGAACGTGCTCGTGCCTCGTCCGATCTCATCGAGGATGATGAGGCTGTCGCGTGTCGCTTCGCGCAGAATCTGTGCCACCTCGTTCATCTCCACCATGAAGGTGCTCTGTCCGCTCACGAGGTCGTCGCTCGCGCCGATGCGCGTGAAGATGCGGTCGACGGGTGCAATCTCCGCGGTGCGTGCGGGAACGAAGCTGCCGACCTGCGCCATGAGGGTGAGGAGGGCAACCTGCCGCATATAGGTGGACTTGCCCGCCATGTTCGGCCCCGTGATGAGCATCGTCTCCGCTGCGCCGTGGCTGAGATCGGTGTCGTTCGGGACGAATATCTCGCGCTGCAGCAAGCGCTCCACGAGCGGGTGCCGTCCGTCCCGTATGAGGATCGTGCCATCCGCCGTCACCTTCGGACGCACGTAACGGTACGCCGCCGCCGCCTCGGCGAGACTTTGGAGCACATCGACACGCGCGATCGCCCGCGCGACATTCTGGATGGGGACGAGCTGTGCCTTGACCTGTTCGCGCAGCTGCGTGAAAATATGATACTCAAGCGCCGTAATCTTCTCCTGCGCTCCGAGGATCTTCGCCTCGAAGGCCTTCAGCTCCTCGGTGATGAAGCGCTCCGTATTCGCGAGGGTCTGCTTGCGGATGTAGCCCTCGGGTACTTGGTCGCGCCCGCTGTGGCGCACCTCGATGTAATAGCCGAAGACCTTGTTGTAGCCGATCTTGAGTGTCTTGATTCCCGTGCGCGAGCGCTCACGTTCCTCCATCTCCTGCAGGAGCGATTTGCTGTCGCGCGAAACGGCGTGCAGTTCGTCGAGTGCCGCGTCATAGCCCGCGCGGATGATGCCTCCCTCGCGTACGGACAACCCCGGCTCATCGACAATCGCACGCTCCAGCGTATCGCGCAGCTCGTCGAAGGTCTGAATTGCCGCGTGCGCACGCGTAAGAAGGTCGCTCACCGCCGTACCGAGTGCTTCACGCACGGCAGGAAGTGCGGCGAGCGAGACGCGGAGCGCAACAAGGTCGCGTGCATTTGCCGTCTGCGTTTCAATGCGCGTCAAAAGGCGCTCGAAGTCATAGACCGAACGCAGGTGTTCACGCAGACTTCCGCGCAGCGAGGTTTTCTCCACGAGCTCCGCGACGGCATCCAGACGCGCGTCAATGCGGTGCGGAACGAGCAGCGGATGTTCGAGCTGCGATTTCAGCAGACGCGTGCCCATCGGCGTGCGTGTGAAGTCAAGCACGTCGAAGAGGGTGTTCTTCTTGCCGCCGTCACGCAGGCTGCGCGTGATCTCAAGGTTGCGCAGCGTGTAGGTGTCGAGCTGCATCGTGTCCGCCGCGTCGAGGAAGGAAAGGTGGTTCAGCTGCGAGAGGTCGGCCATCACCGTATCGTGGAGGTAGCGCAGGAGGGTCGCGACCGCCGTCCGCGCCCCCGCATCCGTCGGAATCTCGGCGGCAGGAAAATGCTGCGCGAGGAGGTCGTCATCTGCCTGTGGCGTGATCGCTCCGACGGCGCAGTGCGGCAGACGCTGCACGGCGAACTCGCGCACAGCATCGGCAAGCGAGAACCCCTCCGTCATCAGAAGCTCTGCCGTCATGCGGCGGTAGAGCTCGTCGAGGATCTGCTGCACGACGGGCTCCCCTGCATAGGAAGCATAGAACGCCTCTCCCGTCGAGATGTCCGCGCCCGCTAGCACAAAATTCCCGCCGCACATCTCATGGAGAAGCACAATGTAGTTATTCGATGCATCGCGCAGCAAATCGTCCGAGAGCGTTGTCCCCGGGGTGACGACCTTGACCACCTCGCGGTGCGTCAGCCCCTTTGCCTTCGGGTCGCCGATCTGCTCGGCAATCGCGACCTTGAACCCCTTCGCGACAAGGCGCGCGATGTAGCTGTCCGCCGCGTGGTAGGGCACGCCGCACATGGGGCTTTTGTCGAGGTCGCCGCTGCGGCTCGTGAGCGTCAGCCCGAGCTCCTTCGCCGCAATCTTCGCATCGTCGAAGAACATCTCGTAAAAGTCGCCGAGGCGGAAGAAAAGGAGTTCGTTTGGATGCGCCGCCTTCGCGGAGAGATACTGCTGCATCATCGGCGTGACGTTCTGCGCGTCCATAACAAACCTCCTAAGTAAAATACCATAACGGCGTGACCCTCACGCGACGCCTCGTTACGCGAGCACTTCCCCTTTGAGCACCCATGTCTGGGGCTGCGTGATCTTCACCTGCACGAAGTCACCCTCCCGCTCGCTCCCATGCGGGAAGAGCACGATCTTGTTCGTGCGCGTGCGCCCGCTCCATACAGCCTTGTCATTCTTGCTCGCGCCCTCGACCATGACCTCAAGCTGTGCGCCGAGCAGACGGTCATTGATCGCGCGGCTGATCGCATTTTGCTCCTCCATCAGAGCATTCAGACGCGCGTGCTTCACATCATCGGGGACTTGGCGCTCCATGGTCGCAGCGGGCGTGCCCGAACGCTTTGAGTAGAGAAACGTATACGCTGAGTCGTAGCGCATCTCACGCAGAAACGCGAGCATCTCGGCGAAGTCCTCCTCCGTCTCCCCCGGGAATCCGACGATGAGATCGGTGGTGAGGCTTGCCTCGGGCAGCACCTCTCGTACGCGCTGTGCACGCTCGCGGTACTTCTCCACCGTGTAGACACGGTTCATCGCCTTGAGAATGCGGTTGCTGCCGTACTGCACGGGCAGGTGGATGTGCTCACAGATATGCTGCCCGTTCTTGATCGTATCAATCAGCTTGTCGCTGATGTCCTTCGGATGCGAGGTCATAAAGCGCACGCGACGAATGCCCTCCACCTCGTCCACCATGCGCAGGAGATCGGCAAAGTCCGCCGCCCCGTGATCCCTGCCGTACGAGTTCACGTTCTGCCCGAGGAGCGTCACCTCGCGGTACCCCTCCGCCACGGCACGCCGCACCTCCGCCACGACCTCCTCGGGCGCACGGCTGCGCTCACGTCCGCGCACATAGGGCACGATGCAGTAGGTACAGTAGTTGTTGCAGCCGTACATGATGGGCACCCATGCCGAGAATTTCCCGCCGCGTGCAACAGGCAGGTTCTCGGCAATCGTCTTGTCTGAGAGGGTCACATCCACCACGGGTGAATGTTCCGCCTCGATTTCCATGACGATACGCGCAAGCTCCTGCACCTTCCCCGTCCCAAGCACAAAGTCGATGTGCGGCGCACGGCGCATGAGGTTGTCCCCCTCCTTCTGCGCCATGCAGCCCGCGATGCCGAAGATCAGCTTCGGATTTTGCTCCTTTATTTTTTTGATCTCGCCGATCTTTCCGTAGACCTTGTCCTCTGCCGTCTCGCGCACGCAGCAGGTGTTGATGAGGATCACATCCGCCGTCTCCATCTCCTCCGTGCGCTCATAGCCCACGCCCTGCAGCTGCCCCTCCATGCGCTCCGCATCGGCGATGTTCATCTGGCAGCCGTAGACAAGTATCTTATAACGTCCCCGCATTCGTTTCCTCTCATTTTACACAGACACATAGTAAAAAAGTCTGGAAGAAATCCTTCCAGACCGCATTTCATATTGGAGGCGACACCCAGAATCGAACTGGGGATAAAGGTTTTGCAGACCTCGGCCTTACCACTTGGCTATGTCGCCGAAAGATGGAGCGGAAAACGAGGCTCGAACTCGCGACCCCCACCTTGGCAAGGTGGTGCTCTACCACTGAGCTACTTCCGCATAAAATCTTCCTGCGCCGCAAGAGCGACACTTAGATATTATATCTGTGCGCAGGGTTTCTGTCAAGAAGAAAATTCCCCCCACAAATTACGACCGGCGAAGTTGTGAAATCAGGATTTTTGGCGCAGCTCGCCCGAAATGTTTGACAGTCACGCTGTATTCTGTAATAATGAAGGATAATACTTTGAACCGTAATTTCTGTGTAATATCTTTGGAGGGAACCACCATCAACACACTCAAAAAGAAAGACCTCTTGACGCTTGGTTTTATGATGTTTTCCATCTACTTCGGCGCGGGCAATCTCATCTTCCCGCCTGCGCTCGGTCAGGCGGCGGGCGATCACACACTGCTCGCAATGCTCGGCTTCATGACAACGGGCATCGGGCTGCCGCTGCTCGGCATCACGGCGATCGCGCTCGCGGGCGGTGAATACGTGCCGCTCCTGCGTACAAAGACGTGGCCTCTGTTTGCAACGGTGCTGCTCGTTATCCTCTATCTCATCATCGGACCTCTGTTTGCGATGCCGCGTACGGGTGCCGTCTCGTTCGAGATCGGCATACGCCCCTTCCTCACCGAGGACAATCTCGCCCTCGGACAGCTCATCTACACGGCGATTTTCTTCGGGGCATCCTACTATCTCGCACTGAATCCGAACAAGATCATCGATCGCGTAGGCAAGATGCTGACACCTGCGCTCCTCATCGTGCTCGCCATCCTCTTCGTGGAGGCGTTCCTCACGCCGCTCGGTGCGGTCCTCCAGCCGACGGGCAACTACATCGCCGCGCCGTTTGCGCAGGGGTTCCAAGACGGCTATCAGACGATGGATCTGCTCGCCTCGATCGCCATCGGCGCACTTGTGGCGAACGCCGTACGTATGCGCGGGATCACGGATAGCCGTGCCATCGGCGCCGCGTGTCTCGTCTCAGGGTTCATCACGGTCACACTGATGGCGGTGGTCTATGGCTCGCTCGCCTACATCGGCGCGACGAGTGCCTCGGTACTCGGTCACTCGGAGAACGGCGGGCAGATCCTCTCGGGTGCCGTCGGTATCTTCTTCGGCTCCGCGGGCAATCTCCTGCTCGCCGTCATCATCGCACTCGCGTGCCTGACGACCTGCTGCGGCATCACTTCGAGCGCGGCGATGTTCTTCAACAAGCTGCTGAAGGGACGCATCTCGTATGAACGGCTGCTGCTCTTCTCGATTCTCTTTAGCTTCGCGGCATCGAATGTGGGGCTCACGCAGATCATCGCGCTCGCGATTCCGTTTCTCGTCGCGATCTATCCGCTCATCATCGTATTCGTCATCCTCTCGCTGTTCGACCGCTTCATCGGTTGGCGGAGGAGCATCTATCGGGGAGCGATGGCTCTTACGCTCGTATTCTCACTGATCGACGGGCTGCACGCAGCGGGTCTGTCGAGCGCCCCGATCCACGCACTGCTCGTGGAGTATATCCCGTTCTATGCAATCATGATGGGCTGGGTCTGCCCCGCAGTGGTCGGTGCGGTTCTCGGCTTTGCCGTCTCACTGTTTCAGACTGCGCCCGTACCCGCAGAGGAAGCACATACATAAACATAAAAAACGAGTTGTCGCATGAACTTCATGCAGCAACTCATTTTTTAAGGAATCGCTGATAAAATGAAGTCCGTCAGATTGGCGTAGATTTTTCGTCCGAACAAGGAGGCAAACCGGACGCATAGCAGGGGCTATGTGGAGGATTTGCTGACACAGTGCGGGCAAAAAAGATGCGCTAAGATGACGTGGCTGAATTTATCAGTGCTTCCTTAATGCAGGTGACGTTTCTTTTTCTTCTTCCATTTAAGATAGAAATAAATAATGGCGATGGCGGAGCAGATGACGAAGAGGATGCTCGCCTCGTGCCCGTACTCCATGAGATCGGTCCAGTTCTCACCGAGCATCATTCCCGCATAGAGGATCGCCGCCGTCCACGGGAGGGAGCCCGCGATGGTGTAGATAAAGAACCGCTTTGGGTCGACGCGTGCAAAGCCCGCCGGCAGCGAGATGAACGTACGGATGACAGGCAGCATACGGCTGAAGAACACTGCTTTGAGCCCATATCGGTCGAACCAGTCCTGCGCCGTGTCGACGTGGGACTTCTTGATAAAGAAATATTTTCCATATTGATCCACAAAGGGGCGGCCGCCGCGCGCACCGACCTCGTAGGCAAAAATCGAGCCGAGCAGCCCGCCGACCATCCCCGCGAGCAGCGCACCTGAGAACGTCATGTGCCCCGCAAAGACGAGATAACCCGCGAAGCCGAGGATGAGTTCACTCGGGATCGGTATGCACGCATTTTCTGCCGCCATGAGCACAGCAACGGCGACGTAGCCCCACGAGGCGATGAACGAGAGAAAAATCTGGGAGAAATATTCCACGTCATGAGCTCCTTCACAATCCCTGTTTCACAAATCCTCTACAAAAAAATCCCCAGTGCACTGCTGTACTGGAGATTCAAACCCAAGGTGGTGCCTCAGAGCGGAATCGAACCACTGACACGGGGATTTTCAGTCCCCTGCTCTACCAACTGAGCTACCGAGGCAAAAGGAAAAATGGCGACCCGGATGGGACTTGAACCCACGACCTCCGCCGTGACAGGGCGGCATTCTAACCAACTAAACTACCGGGCCGAACTTTGGTGACGCGTACGGGATTCGAACCCGTGAAGCCGCCGTGAAAGGGCGGTGTCTTAACCACTTGACCAACGCGCCAAACATCATGAGATACGGCGGACTACCCGCGGGGCATCCGCCGTACACTCACGAAGGAAATTATATGGGATTTTTGACCGCTTGTCAACATCTTTTATTTGCGCTATAATATCAGCGTTTTGTCAGAGGTTGACGCCGCTGCCGAGGTTCGCCCACTGGACATCAGAGGCGTATTCCTCGAGTTCGGGCAGCTTCTCCATGAGGTAGGCATTCGTGACGCGCACGAACGTCCCCTTCATGCCGAGCGACTTCGACTCGATGACGCCTGCGGACTCGAACTTGCGCAGCGCATTGACGATCACCGAGCGCGTGATCTTCGCCTCGTCAGCGATGCGCGATGCAATCAGTCTGCCCTCGAACTTCCCTTGGCTCGCGAGCTCCTGCAAGATCGCATGCGCTGCCTTGCGCTCAGAGTACGAGAGCGTTTCCACCGCGATCCGTACCGCCTCGCGCTGACGCGCCTCGACTTCGCTCTTCTGCGCCGCATCACGCAGCATCTCCATGCCGACTACGGTTGCGCCATACTCGCAGAGCAAGAGGTCAGGATCCCCAAACTCTTTCTTGCCGCTTGCCACGACGAGTGTCCCAAGTCTGCGCCGTGGTCCGTAGATCGGTGTGATGACGATGTTCTGTTTGTGGAACAGCGCCGCCATCTCTTTCTCATACGACGCACCATCTGCATCCACACGGATGTTGGCATGCGTCTCCTCCAACCGATTGAGCCAGTCGACAAACTTGCGTGGGAACTGCCCCAGCTCAATTGCCTCGTTCATCATGAGGTCATCATCATCATCGAAGAAGGCGTATCCGCAAATTTTACCGCCCTCGTCCGTGATGTAGACGTTCGCCTCAAGAACATTGCTCAACACACGCGAAATCCCATCATACTCAACGCTTTCCGAACGCTGAAGCAGACGATTGATTTGCCGTGTTTTTCCCAGCAATGAAATCATCTGAATCCCCCTCTTTCTCGAACTGTCCGCACAGTCCGAAACAAATAACCACACCCCGTAAAAGACATTTTTCCTTCTATAGATATAATACTACATTTTTTCCAAATATCAAGAAAAACTTGAATGTTTTTCATTTTTAACCGATAAAATCCTACTATTAATTTATAGGCTTACACAATGTCTGTCGAAAAAATTTTTCCAGCATCTTGCCTAACGGAGGGAATCATAGTATAATAGCACGGTATTGCGCGCAGCTTGAGTGAAGTGCGCGTTGAGGAGGTGTAGCAATGGCAAGTGTATGCGAGGTCTGCGGCAAGGGGCCGATGAGCGGCAACAATGTGAGCCACTCCCATGTAAAGACGAAACGCAAGTGGAAGCCGAATATTCAGCGTGTCCGCGCCCTTGTGAAGGGTGAAGTCAAACACGTCAATGTATGCACGCGCTGCCTGCGTTCCGGCAACGTCGAGCGTGCCGTGTAAGCAAGTGCATAGAGGAAGCCGTCCGGCAGTTCGGGCGGTTTTTTCTATAGATAAGAAAGGGATGATTTGATGGACAAGAATGTAAAAGCGATCCATGCGGCAAACGCACTGTATGTCGAGGGATTCGGCGACAAGGGGAGCCTATCGCACCATCCGGCGCGAAATATTGCCATTGTCACCTGCATGGACTGTCGCCTCGATCCCGCGAAATTCGCGGGTCTCGCGAAAGGCGATGCGCACGTGATCCGCAACGCGGGCGGACGTGTCACGGACGATGCCATCCGTTCCCTACTCATTTCTTACAAGATGCTCGGAACGAAGGAATGGTTCATCATCCAGCACACACACTGCGGAATGATGGGCTTTACAAACGCGGAGGCACGGGAACTCTTCGCATCGGATGCCCATGTGCATGGGATCGACCCAACGGAGGCACACTACATCGACTTCATGCCGATCAACGGCTCACTCGAGGAGAACCTCGTACGCGACGTGCGCCGCCTGCGAACGCACCCGCTCGTCCCCGCCGCCATCGTGATCCACGGCTACATTTACGATGTGCATACGGGACGCTTGATCGTCGTCGAGGAAGCCGAAAAGATCGGCGCAGCGAAGTAATCTCTTCGTACAACAAAAAAGAACGCTTCACACGGAGCGTTCTTTTTTGTTGTCAAAGCTCGGCACGCGCCCACGCATTCAGCTCTCGCCGCACGTTCTGCCAGTTGGGGAAATACTTATCCATACGCGCGTAAAAATGGGCATCATGCCCGCGCACCCAGAGGTGCGTGAGCTCGTGCGTGATGACGTAGCGGAGCGCACGCACGTCATACTGCGCGAGCTGAAGGTTCAGCGTGATCGCCGCCGTACGGACGTTGCAGCTGCCCCAGCGCGTCTTCATCGCGCGGATGCGCCAACGTGCGGCATGCTTTCCGACAACGGTCTCACACGCGGGCGCTTCGCGCTCGATTGCCGCCGCGAGTTCCGCACGGTAGAGTGCCTCGATTGCCGCATGGCGCACATTGACATCTGCCGTCTGCGCGGCATGAAGTACAATCATTCCATCAGCATGCTCAGCGTAGGACTTTCCACATGTAAGCGGTACACATACAATCGGATATTCCTGCCCCCAAAGCCGTATCCGCTCCCCATCCGCGTAGAGCGGCACAGGTTTCTCCGCACGCACGCGCAAAAGCCGCAGACGCTCGTCAATCCATGCGCGTCTGCGGCGGACGAAATTCTCCATATCCCTCTGCGCCGTCCGCTGCGGCACACTCAGCTCGAGGTGTCCGTCACGGATGCGAAGATAGAGGTTCTTGATATTCTTATAGCGAATCCGCGCGGGAATCCCGTCCAACACGGTACGCTGCTCCCGCACAACGCGCACACGCTTCCTCACAGCTGTCCACGCGCACGCATATCGCGCATCTTCTGTGCGACGTTGTAGATCACGCTCAGATCCTCGCGATCAAAGGTATATGCCTCGTTGCAGAAGTGGCATTTCACCTCTGCCGTGCCATCGTCGCGCAGTGCCCGCAAATCCTCCTCGCCGAGCGTCAGCAGACGGTCGGTGATGTAGTTCTTCGAGCAGTTGCAGCGAAATGCAAGCTCGGTGGTCGAAAGGATCTTCACATCGTCGAAGCCGCCGAGGATTCTTTCGGCGATGCCCGCAGCATCCAGTCCCTCCAGAGCCATGTGCGATACGGAGGAGATGCCCTTCAGATTCTCCTCAAGGCGGTCAATCGTCTCATCCGACGCGCCCGGCAGTGGCTGGATGAAGAAGCCGCCCGCACCGAGACATTTCAGCTCCGGGCTGACAAGCACACCAAGCCCAATGGAGGACGGTGTCTGCTCGGAGGTGTAGAGATAGTTGATGAGATCCTCCGCCACCTCGCCGTTTGTGATGTCGACACTGCCCGTCACGGGTTCTTTCAGTCCAGTGAAGCGTGTGACCGAGAGAATCCCTGCACCAATACCGCCGCCCACGTCGATCTTGCCGAGCGCATTCAGCGGCAGATCGACGTGCGGATGGTCGACGTAGCCGCGCACAGATCCCTCCGCCGTCGCATCTGCCGTTACCGTACCAAGAGGACCGTCGCCCTTGAATTTGATCGTAACAGATTCCTTGTTCTTGAGATTCGCAGCGAGGAGGAGTGCCCCCGTCATCGTGCGCCCGAGTGCCGCCGCCGCAACGGGGTAGCAGTCGTGCCGCCGCATCGCCTCGGCAACCACATCCGTTGTCACCGCCGCAAACGCGCGCACCTCTCCATTTGCCGCCGTCGCCTTAATCAGTTGGTCCATATGTATCCTTACCAATCGAGCGCGAGCTCATGCAAAACGTCGCCCGTATCTATGTCAAAAATCCGTATCGTACCATCCTCAAGGATGGCAACGGTATTGCGCCCGTCGGGACGCTTCGAGAGTGCGGCAGAGCCGGGATTGAGGAACACGGTATTGCCGCGTTTTTCGAGCACGTTGATGTGGACGTGGCCGCTGATAAAGAGGTCTGCCCGCAGATGTTTTGCCATCGCATCCTTTTCCGCATCCGTCATGACGGCATCGCCGTGCGTGACGATGATGCGCCGTCCCTCCCATACGACGTAGGCATAGGGGGCCATGACGGGCAGTTCGAGACAGCTCGCATCCACGTCGGAGTCGCAGTTGCCCTTGGCGATGATGACGGGGATCTCCGAGGCATTGATGCGCTCGATCAGCCCCATCGGATTGTAGTCCTCCTTCATCGGGTTGCGCGGTCCGTGGTAGGCGACATCGCCCGCATGGAGAATCAGATCCGCGCCCGTGAAGAACTTCTCGCACGCGCGCACCCATGCGCCCTCATGCCCGTGCGTATCGCTGAGTATGCCGATCTTCATCTGCTCACAGCTTTCCAAGGAGACTTGCCATCTCCATCGCCGCCATCGCGGCATCCGCGCCCTTGTTGCCCGCCTTCGTGCCCGCACGCTCAATCGCCTGCTCGATGTTCTCCGTCGTCACCACACCAAAGATCGTCGGAACCCCCGTCTGGAGGCCGACCTGCGCGACCCCCTTCGACACCTCGCTGCAGACGTAGTCGTAGTGTGTTGTCGAGCCGCGAATGACCGCCCCGAGGCAGAGCACCGCATCGTATTTGCCGCTCTCCGCCATCTTCTTTGCCGCAATAGGGATCTCGAACGCCCCCGGCACCCATGCCACGTCAATATCGCTGTCTGCCGTCTCGTGACGGTGGAGCGTATCGAGTGCGCCGCCGACCAGCTTACTGACAATAAATTCGTTGAACCGCGCGGCAACAATGCCGAATTTCAGCCCTTTGCCACTAATATAACCTTCGATAATGTTTGCCATGTCAGTTTCCTCCCAAATCCGCATCGCTGAGGATATGTCCCATCTTTTCCTTCTTCACCGTCATATACTTGCGGTCAAAGTCATGTGTGCTCATGACGATCGGTACGCGCTCGACAATCTTCAGACCGTAGCCTTCAAGTCCCGCACGCTTCGCGGGATTGTTCGTCATGAGGCGGATCGTCGAAAGTCCGAGGTCGGCAAGAATCTGCGCACCGAGCCCGTAGTCGCGCAGATCCGGTGCAAAGCCGAGCTCAACGTTCGCCTCGACGGTGTCGCGCCCCTGATCCTGCAGTGCGTACGCGCGCATCTTGTTCGCGAGACCGATGCCGCGCCCCTCCTGCCGCACATAGAGGACGACGCCCTCGCCCTCCGCCTCGATCTGCCGCATCGCCGCCGCGAGCTGGTCGCCGCAGTCACAGCGCATCGAGCCGAGCGCATCGCCCGTCAGACACTCCGAGTGCACGCGCACGAGCACGTTCTCCTTGCCGCGCACATCGCCCTTGACAACGGCGAGATCACAGCGGCTGTTGAGCGTGTTCTCATATGCAAGCAGACGGAAATGCCCATATTTGCTTGGGAAATCCACGTCCGAAATGCGATGGACAAACGTCTCCGTATGCTTGCGGTACTCGATGAGATCGGCGATGGTAATGATGTTGAGCCCGTGCTTTTGGGCAAACTTCTTGAGCTCGGGGGTACGCATCATGTGCCCGTCGTCCGCCATGATCTCGCAGCACATCCCCGCAGGGAACAGCCCCGCCATACGCGCGAGATCCACCGTTGCCTCCGTATGTCCCGCGCGGCGCAGCACACCGCCCTCGACCGTCCGCAGGGGGAAGATGTGCCCCGGGCGGCGGAAATGCGCGGGCTTTGCCTGAGGGTCAATCAGCATCTTCACCGTATGGCACCGCTCGAAGGCAGAGATGCCCGTTGCGGTATCGTAGGCGTCGACGCTGACCGTGAACGCCGTCTCGTGATTGTCCGTGTTGTTCTCCACCATCTGCCCGATCTCGAGTTCGTCGAGACGGCTGCCCGCAATCGGCGTGCAGATCAGACCGCGTGCGTGCGTCGCCATGAAATTCATATGCTCGGGCGTGAGCGTCTCGGCGGCGACAATAATATCGCCCTCGTTTTCACGATCCTCATCGTCCACAACAACGAGCATCTTGCCGTTCTTAATATCCTCGATCGCCTGTGCAATCGTTGCAAAATCTGACATACTATCTCTCCTAAGAATTTGACTGTATTCCCGCCAATACCTGCGGTGCGATGTCCCTAAGCGAACTTCTCTAAAATCCATGCTGTAAAAGAAAGTCCCGTGTAAGCCCTGTATTCCTCGCAGCAGTGTTCTCGCCACCGAGCAGTTTCAGCGCGTATTTCCCGAGAATATCCGTCTCGATGTTCAGCGGGCTGCCGATGCGCTTTGCGCCGAGATTCGTCACCGTGCGTGTGTGTGGAATTAGGCTGACGGTAAAATCCGCCGCACCCACCCGCGCAACCGTAAGACTGATGCCGTCAAGCGCAACCGAGCCCTTCTCAACAATCCCGCGCAGAATTGCAGTGTCTGCCGCAATCGTCATCAAGATCGCATTGCCCTCCTCGCACATCTCCGTGATCTCACCCACACCGTCGATATGCCCGCTGACAAAGTGTCCGCCGAGGCGCGTTGTCGGAAGCAGCGCACGCTCAAGATTGAGCGGCGCACCGTGGGTCAGCCCCGCGAGCGACGTGCGCCGCACGGTCTCGGGCATGACCGCCGCACGAAACCCGTACGCGTCGAACTGTGTCACAGTGAGGCAGATCCCGTTGACAGCGATGCTGTCACCAATGTGCGCATCCGACTGAACAAGCTTTGCCCCAATCGTGATATTGCCGCCCGAAAGTCCGCCAAAGGTGCCGACCTCCTCGATAATTCCTGTAAACATGCCGCCCCCTCACTCTGCATCCGCACACGGATAGCCCGTGACGAGGATGTCCACGCCCAGCTGCTCGACGCTCACGTCATGCAGCTGCAGTGCCGTCTGCGGACTGTCAAAGCCCGTGCCGCCCACAGGCGATTTTGCCGACGCACCTCCCATCAGCATGGGTGCGATAAAGGCATGCACCTTGTCCACATGACCGCCCGCGAGAAATGACCAGTTGACCGTTCCACCGCCCTCGACAAAAAGCGATGTGATCTCACGCGCACCGAGATCGTCGAGCAGAGCAGCGATGTCCACGCGCTCCGCACCGAGTGTCACGACCTCTGCGCCGCAGGCATGGAGCAGATTGACACGACGCTGGTCGGCACGCTCACTCACGACGACCAAGGTCGGTGCCGCGCCGTCCGTCACGAGTTTTGCATCGAGCGGTGTGCGTGCCTCACTATCGAGTACAATCCGCAGAGGATTGTGTCCCGTGCGATCGAGCAGGCGCGTTGTGAGGCTCGGATCATCCGCAAGCACCGTACCAATGCCGACCAGAATTGCATCATACACATTGCGATACTCGTGCACGCGCGTACGCGCTGCCTTCCCCGTGATCCACTGAGACCTGCCCGTATGACTTGCGATCTTGCCGTCGAGCGTCATCGCCGTCTTGAGCGTGACAAAGGGGCGTTTCTGTGTCACCCACTTGAGGAATACCTCGTTCTGCCGTCGTGCCTCTGCCTCACACACGCCCGTTACGACTTCGATGCCTGCTTCCTTGAGAAGAGCACGCCCCCGCCCCGCAACGAGCGGATTCGGATCGCACAGGGCAATGACGACACGCGCAATCCCCGCCGCAATCACCGCCTCGGCGCACGGTCCTGTCCGCCCGTGATGAGCGCACGGCTCGAGCGTCACATAGAGGGTCGCACCTCGTGCCAGTTCCCCTGCCATCCGCAGCGCGTGAATCTCCGCATGCGGCTCGCCCGCCGCACGATGCCACCCACTCGCGATGATCGTGCCATCCCGTACGATGATCGCGCCGACAAGTGGATTCGGTGCCGTGCGCCCGCATGCGTACTCTGCGATTCGCAGAGCCTCGTGCATATAGGATTCGTCAATGTCGTTCATAGCAATCCCATTTCAAATAAAAATGCCGCCGGAAGAATCCTCCTCCGGCGGCACATAAATCGTCCCAAGAACACACTGATAACATCATATCAGTGCTTCCTTTCATAGACGCGCCTTTTCCCATCCAGACTGCGAAGGAATCCTCCTTCTTCACTGTCGGCTTCGGAGTCTCACCGAATCGTGCCCCGTGTGGGGCTTGCGGGCTGTACCGCCGGTGGGGATTTGCACCCCGCCTCAAAGAGCATCGTTCGTATGCTATTGTAACACTATGGATTCGCGCTGTCAATCGGCAATCTTGACCACGCCGCGTGTCTCCTCCGCACGCCGGACAACCTCGTCGAGGCTGCTACCGCAGACTGCGGCAATCGCCGCCACAACACTCCCCTCGACAACGGGACAGTCCGCCATGCGCAGACGACGCTCCGACATCTCCTCAAGGATCGTCTCGACCGTGAGGATGGAGCTGCCCGTGTCCATGAGAATGACAACGCCATCCGCGCCATACACCGCATCGATCGCCGCAACGATCCGCTCATAGCTCGTCCCGAAACCGCCGTCCTCCATGCCCCCCGCAATCGCAATGCGCGCATCCTTTGCCATCATGCGGCAGGTCTCCGCAATACCGTGGGCGAGCGCGGCACTGTGCGTTACAATCACAAGCCCGACCATATTATTTTCTCCGCTGCAAATAGCCGCCGATGCCGCACACCGCACCTGCGAGCGCGGCGGGCAGGAGGTATGCCGCCTGTGGTGCTGCCTCCAGGAGCATAATGCCGATCGTGCGGTCGTGGACGATCATCGTACCGCCCGTCCAGCCGAGAATGGCAGTACCAAGAACCACAAGCACAGGATATTTGTCCATCAACGTGCCGATCAGCTGACTGCCGCCCACAACGATGGGGATACTGATAATGAGACCGAGCACAACGAGCAGAAAATCGCCGTGCGACGCGCCCGCAATTGCAATCACATTGTCGATTCCCATTGCCGCATCGGCGATGATGATCGTCTTGACCGCTCCTGCAAACGTCTCTGCAGCCTCGATATGCTCCTCCCCGCCCGACGGCTTCATCAGCTTTACCGCGATCGGCAGCAGAATGAGTCCTCCGAGCGCCTGCAGATATGGCACGGAGAGCAGCTGCACAGCGAAGAACGTCATGATCAGACGGATGATAATCGCACCCGCCGTACCAACGTAGATCGCACGCTTTCGGAGGTGCACGGGCAGTCGATTCGATGCCATTGCAATGACAACGGCGTTGTCCCCCGCAAGCACAAGATCAAGAATAATAATCGAAAAGAGCGCCACAAAGAACTGCGACGAAAAGAGTTCGACTTCCACAGCTTCTCCTTATTTTGCCATCATCTTTGCGAGTTTCTGCGCAAAGGCGACAGGATTCTCCGGCAGGATGCCCTCAATCAGCAGCGCCTGCGTATAGAGCAGGTCGCAGTAGTCCTTGAACTCCTCGCTGTCCTTGCCCGCCGCGTGCACCTCTTGCAGCTTCGCAAAGAGGTCGTGATGCGGATTGATCTCAAGGATGCGCCGTGCCTTGAACATCGGATTGTTCATCTCGGCAAAGGTCTGCTCCATCGACAGCGACGGCCCTGCCTCATCCGCAACCAGACAGACCGCACTCGAGCGCAGACGCTGCGAGATCTTGACCTCGGCGATCTTATCCCCGATGGCTTCCTTCACATCCTTGATGAGATCGTCGTTCGCCTTCGCGATATCCTCGGTTTCCTTCTTCGCCGCCTCGCTCTCCGCATCGTCGAGACCCAAGTCACCACGGCTGATCGAGTGGAAGTTTTTCCCCTCGTACTCATGCACCGTCTCAATCGCGAACTCGTCCACGGGGTCGAGCAGGAACAGCACCTCAAGCCCGCGCTCGCGCAGCTGCTCCATCTGCGGCAGCTGTTCAATCGTCGCCTGATCCTTCGCCGTCGCATAGTAGATGCTCTTCTGGCTCTCGGGCATACGCGCAACATACTCTTTGAGAGAGACGAGCGCCCCCTCCTTCGAGCTGTGGAAGAGCAGGAGATCCTTCAGCTTGTCCACCGTGTCGCGCCCCGCGTACATGCTGTTGTAGATGCCGATCTTCAGCATCCGCCCGTATTCGTTCCAGAACTTCTCGTAGTCCTCACGGTTTTTCTCGAGCTTCTTGCCGAGCGTCTTGAGCACATTTTTCTCAAGCGCACGACCGATGGTCTTGAGCTCGCGGCTCTGCTGCAGGAGTTCACGCGAGATGTTGAGCGAGAGGTCTGGGGAGTCCACAAGCCCCTTGACAAACCGCAGATAGTCCGGCAGGAGATCCTTGCACTTGTCCATGATGAACACATGGCGCGAGTAGAGCTGAATCCCCGGCTCATAGTCTGCCTGATAGAGGCCCATCGGCGCGCGCGCGGGAATCTCAAGGAGTGCCGTGTACTCGACCGTGCCCTCCGCCTTCGTGTGGAACACCTCCATCGGTGCTTCCCACTCGTGGAACTGGTCACGGAAGAAATCGTTGTACTCCTCCGGCTTGATCTCGGACTTTGCACGCGTCCAGAGCGGCTGCATCGAGTTCAGCGTGCGCAGCTCCGTCTTCTTGATCTTCTCCGCACCCTCGATGACCTTGCCCTCATCGTCGCGCGGCATCTCCTCCGTCGTGACGTTCATGCGGATCGGATAGCGCACATAGTCCGAGTATTTCTTCACGAGGCTCTCAAGCTCGAACGTATCCGTGTAGTCCGTCTCGCCCTCCGTGAACTCCTTCGCAAGATGGATCGTGACCGTCGTGCCGCGCGTCTCCTTCTCCGCGTCCTCAATCGTGTAGCTGCCGTCGCCTGCCGACTCCCAGCGCGTCGCCTGCTGCTCGCCCGCACGGCGCGTCACAATCGTCACGCGCTCCGCGACCATGAATGCCGAGTAGAAGCCCACGCCGAACTGACCGATCAGCTCCTTGTCCGGTGCGCCGCCGCTCTCCTCCTTCGCCTTTGCGAGCTGCTCCATGAACGCCTTCGTGCCCGACTTTGCAATCGTGCCGATGTTCTCCACAATCTCCGCGCGCGACATGCCGATGCCGCTGTCCGATATTGTCAGCGTCTTCGACTCCTTGTCGGGCACGAGGAAAATCTCATAGTTCTCGTTGCCCTCAAGCAGTTCCCTGTTCGTCAGGCTTTCGAAATGCAGCTTGTCGAGCGCGTCCGACGCGTTCGAGATCAGTTCACGCAGAAAGATCTCGCGGTTCGTATAGATCGAGTGGATCATCAGATCCAACAGTTGTTTTGTCTCAGCTTGAAACTCAAATGTTTCCTTTGCCATGTTATCGTTCTCCCTTGTATTCAATTATTTTGCATCATATTTATGCGTATGCAATTCTAAAACTGTTCTCTATTTTACACGAAAAATGACAAAAAGTCAAAACTTCTTATTCAGCTAAAGCATTTATTTTTCATCTGAAATATAATTTCTACACCTGTTTTCCATAAAAATATCGTTGACATTCAGTGATAAAATAATCTATCGCGATCTCATTATTTCGCTGATATTTATCCAACTCTTCTTTCAGATGATCTCGTGTAGAAATTGCGTATGCTATTTCATCCTCACTGTCGCCAAAGGCAATGCCATAGTAAAACTCCTCTTCCCCCCTTGTATAGTCTGCTCGTGTTTTCCCGGGTTCCGGTACAAAGATCGGAATACAGCCACACATAGCCGCAATGACATTATAGAATGTCTTATGATCGTAAGAGTATAGGTATTTTTTCTTGTTAAAAATTTTCGCAACTTCCGCCTCCATGACTCCATCAACAATGGGACCATTAAACTCCTTTGGTAAATCTGTTCTTCCCGATCCCTTATGCACAGCATAGCACTTTCCTTTGCGCTCGCCAAAATTTGTCTGTCGATATAACTCCTTGTTAAAATGACCTAGGTATAACTTCCTGCCTGTTGGGTTTAACTTCTCATCATTGTATGCATGCATATAATCAAAATAGAGAGCATCCCTTTCATAGGCATTCTCATCATTCGGATAGCGATTGTAGTACAAAAACCATCGGACAATCTTCTTTGCATGAAGGAAGTTTCCCCAAATGCCCTCTGAGTATACAACAATGGTATCCTCATCCACCACCGGGAAATATACGCGTTTACAGCCTCTCACGGGAGCATAACTATATCCCCGATAACGATTTTGTTGTATAAATTTTGCATAAGGAAAGAGCTTCACCTTCGCAGCCTTGGTTAAATCATGCCGAAGAAAGTGAAGCTGATTCAAAAAGACCTGTTGATACGATGTCCATTTTATCATCCCATCGGGAATATAGAAGATACGGGCATCATGACCTCGATCCATGAGTTTTTTGCAGAGTAGATGCTGAACAATTCCACCGCCGCTGTGCTGACGCGGGGAAACGATTAAAAACTTCACACATAACTCCCCTTTTTCTCTCATTTACAGAAAAGCCATCGGATATCATGGGGTCGTTTCAGCAATGTCCCCCACCATCCGCTTCACCAATTCATTCAATGAATATCCCTGTACAGACCGTTCTCCATCTTGCGCAATCTGCGCGCGTGCATCGTCATGCTGCAAATAGTAGTCGATTTTCCGAATCAGATCGTCCACATCCTCATACTGCACGAGGTCGCGGTCAAAATCAATCGTCCCGTTCGACTGCTGCCCGCCGTTCATCAGCTGAAATGTCCGTGTCGCCAAGATCTCAAGCGTCCGAGGACTGATGCTTTGATGAACGTCGTTATTGATGTTCAGCACGATCTTGCTCCGCCGATAAATCCCTGCAACTTCCTCAGGCGATAATTCCCGATTCGCCAGAAAAGGAAACAAATGCGGATGTTTCTTTCGGTAGGAGTGAACCTTCCACGGATAGCGGTCATCATACCACCGCCCACCTACGTACATCCGCCCCTCCCGATTGGACATGGATTCGGCAACCTGCTCCAAAATCTCCACACGATGCGGCATGGGCGTTCCGATAAAGGACACGTCGATGTCCCGCTCCTCTTCCTTTGGATAATAAACAGCGGGATCATAACCGAGCGGAAGATAGGTCATCCTGACCTGAAATGTCTGCGCGGCATACGCAATATCTGTAAATTCAAAGGCAAATATATGCTGATACCGCCGCAGACGCTGCCGGAAATCCATATCATAGCGGCGCACGGAGTCCCACATCATAAGAGCCGTCGGATGCCCGTCCCATACTCCTAAAATATCGTCAGAAATCATACACCCCGTCAGACAAAGCAGCACGGAATCCGCGTGCATGTGCGCCCGTATAAAGGCGATGCATTCCCTCCGCCAATTCTCTTCCCACCGTGTTTCGAGCGAGCGGCATCCCCATTTATAGAGCCGACGGCTGAGATACGAGCAGTTGGTATAAAAGGGACGCTCGGCAAAGAAATCGACTTTGTGCCCCGCCTCTCGCAGGACGCGGACAATACTCTCGGAATATCCGTAATAAAGCGGTCCGACGACAACAAAATGCACGGCAGTCACCTTCTTTTTCGTATGCTATCTCAGTTTCATCAGGTACTCGTCGAGTTTTGCCGTCCAATAATCATAGCTAAACGCACTGCGTGCAAACGCTTGAATCTTTTCACTGAGTGCAGGCAAATCCTCCCGCTCAGCCGCCATCTCCCACGCATCGGCAAGCGCTCTGGCATCCTCCTGCGGCACAATTGTCCCATAGAGCCCGCCACTTGTCAAATCATGAATCGCAGAGCCAAAGTTCGTTAACACCAGATAGTCACCAAAATAGATTGCCTCTACTGCCGAAATAGGAAATCCCTCCGACCGACTCGTCATGCACATGATCTTCGCGCGCGCGTAAAGTTCGTACAGCTCTTTGCGGTCACTCATCCTGCCATAGAGAACAAGATGTTCCTGAATCCACGGATCTTGCACGCAGAGCTTCTCAACATCGGCACGAAACTCCGGCGTCGGGTCACCAACAACGTAAAACTTCCAATCCGCAAACAGTTCGCGATTGACCTTGGAAACAGCCTCCACAAACAGCTCCGTATTCTTGACGGGAATGCCGGGACGCCCGACGGTCAATATGATATTCTCACGCACCTCAGGTGATCGGATCGCCGAAAGCTCCACACCAAAGAGAGATACGGGATTGGGAAGATATTCGATGCGCCCATGAAAGAGGCGCATGTTTTTAAGCACATCATAAAAAGAGTGATTTTCCACGGTAAAGAGATCGATTGCCGCACTCTTCCAGTACTCCGGTATGACCTTGAGTTTGCGCAGGAGCGTACCGTCGTAAAAATGGGCAAAGCCGTTTTCGTTCATATCCAGCTTGCTGTATACCCTGATGCCGGGATTCCGGCGCTTTGCCATACGAGCCAGCGTATATGAGGCACCTCCATAGTTCGAAAACATAAGGATATCATAGTCCTGTGCATGCACCGTCAAATACTCTGCCGAGAGTTTCTTCTTTTGAGCGTAATCCTCTTCATTTCCAAGGTATTCCAACGCACAATACGCTTCAAAATCCGGATTGCTCAACCGTTCCCGTCCAAAATACGCATAGGTACATGTCCATCCATGGTTCTTTCCGAGATAATACGGATATGAGCACATTTCTTTGGTTAAATGCGCCGCTGTACTATCCTCAAAAAAAATCATCAGCAAGCGTTTCATGTAATTCCCCTGCATATATATCGTCCTTCAGTTTGATGTATCACTCACATTCAGAACAAGAATGCTCATTCTCATGAATTCTCATCTGTTATTTTAACAAATTCGGCGTTCAAGCGCAAACAGCTATGGAATTCTTTTCAGAAACAGGACTGTGGTCTTATTTGCAATTCATTGGCTTTTCGCGTATACTTTTGCAAGTAATTGTTTTCATTTTATATTTTACGGGAAAGGAAGATGTCATTATGGATCAGGGTCAGAACACACCGCAGAGACCGCAGGCGATCATCGTAAAGTCGACGAAGAATGTCGGGCTTGCCGCAGGTCTCGCCCTGTTTTTCGGGCCGCTCGGCATGTGCTATTCGACACTCAAGGGTGCGCTTGTCATGTTCCTTGTCAATGTCGTCGTCGGTTTTTTGACGCTCGGGATGGGCTGCTTGCTCACGCTGCCGATCTGCGCGATCTGGGCATACATGGCGGCCAAGAAGTACAACGAGCAGCTGTACGCCGAACTCGGTTAATGCCGTTTTCATTCATCTTCTGCGGCAGTATGCTATAATAAATGCAGTTTTAGCGTCTGTAATCAGAAGAATGGAGGACTATGATGAAACGCTTTTCATTTGGCACGTTCGTATGTGCGGCAGTATTTGCACTTGCGCTGATGATTCCGACGGGCACGGCATCTGCCGAGGAGGCTGTGCCGACGCTCACGGTGAACGGGGTCGGCTCGGCTCAGATCGCGCCCGATATGGCGGAGGTCACACTTGGCGTTGTAACGGAGGCGCGGGATGCGGCGAAAGCGCATGCGGACAATGCCGCACAGGCGGCGCGGGTGCAGTCTGCTCTAAAGGCACTCGGCATCGCAGAGCGCGACATTCAGACGACGCGCTACGATTTTTCGCCGATCTACGATGTGAAGGACAACGGGCGCAGCGTCACGACGGGCTACACGGTGACGAATGCAGTCGTCGTCAAGGTGCGTAATCTCGCGAATGTGGGCAAGGTGATCGACACGGCGCTCGCAAACGGTGCGAATCGCGTAGACTCCCTCGAATTCTCGGCGAGTGATCCGAGTGCCGCAAAGAACGCCGCGCTTGCCGATGCCGCGCGTGACGCACGCAGCAAGGCAGATGCCGTAGCGCGTGCGCTCGGCGTACGCATCGTCCGCATTCTGAACGTCTATTCGGATGCACAGTCACACACACCGCGCAACTATATGCCGATGATGATGGCAAAGGAGGCGTACGATGCCGCAACGCCGATCTCGGCAGGTGAGCTTTCGTTTGAGGCCTCGGTGAACATCGCCTATGTCATCGAGTAAGCGGGTGCGGGTCTCCGCTGTCGAGGCAATCCGCGGCATCTCCATGATGGGCGTGATCGGCATTCACATCGGCGCGGAGTACCTCGCGAATCCATCGCCCAACATTCATCTTGTGGCGCTTTTTGACATCGGTACGCGCTTTGCCGTACCGATTTTTTTCTTTATCTCAGCGTTCGGCCTCTTCTACGGGCAGTCACCATCCGCGCCGTTCTCCTACCGCGATTTCCTCGTGCGGCGCGGTCGTGCAGTCATGATCCCCTACCTCGTGTGGTCGCTCTTCTATCTGCTCCATGACGCATACGCCTACGGTGTCGGCTTCCCGCCGCTCACCGCACTGCCGAGCATCCTCTTTTTCGGCAATGCAAAGTATCAGCTCTACTTCATGGTGATCCTGATCTGGTTCTACCTGCTGATGCCGCTCTGGCGCGTGCTGCTTGCACGTATGACGCTGCCGCTGCTCGCGGGGATTCTCGCCCTGCAGATCGCATTTGACTACTGGTCGAGCTTCAATACGGCGTTCAATCTCTACGTCTATGGTCTTCCCGAGGGGACGCTGCTGCGTGCACTGCTCTTCTATCGTCTAAACTACTGGGTTATACACTACGTCTTCATCTTCCTGCTCGGCGGATATATCGCACTGCACTTTACCACATTCCGCGCGTGGATGGAGCGCAATACAGCGCGGCTCTATGCGTTCGGTATCCTCAGCCTCGCCGCCCTCCTCGCGTGGTACTACAAACTGCTGCTTGTGGATGGATACACACCACTGGAGGGCATCTACACGGCGCATCAACTCTCGCCGCTCGGCATCTTCTACACCATCGGCGCAACGCTCGCGCTCTTTGCGTTCTTTACCCGTCTCGGGACGGAGAACATCCTTGGGCGTGCATTCCAACTCCTTGGAAAACACTCATATCTTATCTATCTTGGACATCCGATTGCAATCACCTATCTGCTGATGGCGATTCATGGAAGCGGGCGCGTCCTCACCGCGCCGCTCGCGCTCGCAATGTATGCGGCGACGCTGCTGCTGACGCTCGCATGGGCGATCCTCATGCGGAGAATTGGCGAGAGCGTACCGATAGTAAATGAGCTGACGATCGGGCTGAAGCCGAAAAAGTAAATTGACCGTACAAAAGGCTGCCGCCGAAGATAATTCTTCGTGCGACAGCCTTTTTAGATCAACGCAACAATGCTATGTGTGCTCCACGCAAACGCCTCGTTACGCAAGTGATCGTGTGCTTATCTGCCTAAATACCTGCGGACTTCTTAAACGCGCTACGCTTGAACGAAAGAAATCCGCAGGGGGCAGAACGCCCAAGCGGTCAACGTCATCCAATCACACTTCGCTAACGCTTGTGTTCTTGGGACGTTTTCCCATACGACCTGTTTCCCAATCAGCTTTGTCCTATGGACTTGCTTCTTGGACAGGTCAGCATTTACTCACTCGCTTCACTAGGGTTTGCTTTGGAGCACCACATAGCAAATTATTTGTATTAAGACTTACAGCCCTGCTTCTTTCTTCAGCAGCTCTGCCTTGTCCGTCTTCTCCCACGGCAGATCGACATCCGTGCGACCAAAGTGTCCGTACGCCGCTGTCTGGCGATAGATGGGGCGGCGCAGGTCGAGCATCTTGATGATGCCCGCAGGACGCAGGTCAAACGTCTTCTGCACGAGCGCAACAATCTTCTCCTCGTCGATCTTGCCCGTACCGAATGTGTCGACCATGATGGAAACAGGATGTGCGACACCGATCGCATACGCAAGCTGGATCTCGACGCGATCCGCGAGCCCAGCCGCAACAATGTTCTTCGCAACATAACGCGCTGCATACGCTGCACTGCGGTCAACCTTCGTAGGATCCTTGCCCGAGAACGCACCGCCGCCGTGACGTGCCCAGCCGCCATACGTATCGACGATGATCTTGCGTCCCGTGAGGCCGGAATCGCCGTGCGGACCGCCAATAACGAACTTGCCCGTTGGGTTGACGAAATACTTCGTCTCCGCGCGCAGCAGCTCTGCGGGAACGATCTCCTTGATGACCTTTTCGATCATATCCTTGCGGATCGTTGCGAGATCGACATCCTCGTCGTGCTGCGTGGAGATAACGATGGTATCGACGTAGACGGGTTTGCCGTCCTCGTACGCCACCGTGACCTGCGTCTTGCCGTCGGGACGCAGATACTTGAGTGTACCGTTCTTGCGCACATCCGTCAGACGGCGTGCAAGCTTATGCGCGAGCACCGTTGTGAGCGGCATATACTCGGGCGTCTCGTTCGTCGCATAGCCGAACATCATGCCCTGATCGCCTGCACCGATTGCCTCGGCCGCGTCCATGTCGCCCTCGCGCGACTCAATCGCCTGATTGACGCCCTGCGCGATGTCCGGTGACTGCTCATCGAGCGAGACGAGGATGCCGCAGGTATCGGCGTCAAAGCCGTAGCTGGCATTCGTGTAGCCGACCTCGCGCACCGTCTGGCGGATGATCTTCGGAATATCCGCATAGCACGTCGTCGAGATTTCACCAACAACGTGTGCCTGTCCCGTCGTGACAAGGGTCTCGCACGCGACGCGCCCCATCGGATCCTCTGCAAGAATCGCGTCGAGGATGCTGTCGGAGATCTGGTCGGCGAGTTTGTCCGGATGTCCCTCGGTGACGGACTCAGACGTAAAGAGCATTTTTTTCATTCAAAAACCTCCCTCAGTTTTGAACAATCCTTGAAAAAGAAAACCTTATCCCCATAAAAACAGCCCCCCTGAGATAAGGGAGGCTGCAACTGCCGCTCTCATCTCATAGGCCTTGCCTAAAGGAATTGGCACCGTTGGCTCATACGCCATGGTTGCCGCAGCTTCATCGGGCCATTCCCTCCACTGCTCTGGATGAGGTATATTCTCTTCTATGAATCGCATTGTAACGAATGCGCGCCGCATTGTCAAGGACTATTTTCATAGAAATTCTTAATGGATTTAGGAATCACTGATAAAACGAAGTCGCTAATCACGTCTCCCCCGCGCAACTGGAAAAACTTATCCTCGCTTCTGAAAGGCTTCCTCAAGGCGATCGAGAATTACGCCCGCAAGCTCCGCCTTCGGCATGAGAGGATGATCCTCCGCGCGGCCGTCCGCATAGAAGATCTGCACATGATTCGTCGGTACACCAAAGCCCGCATCCTTCTCCGCGACATTGTTGGCGACGATAAAGTCGAGGTTCTTCTTTGCGAGTTTCCCGCGTGCATATTCCGCGACGTTCTGCGTCTCTGCCGCAAAGCCGACGAGAATCTGATGCTTCTTTTTTTGTCCGAGCTCATAGAGGATATCGGGGTTGCGCGTGAGCGTCAGCGTCAGTTCGCCGTCCGATTTCTTGATCTTGTGTGCGGCAATCTCTGCGGGCCGATAGTCTGCGACCGCCGCTGCCTTGATAACCGCATCCACAGCGTCATATTCCGCGAGTACTGCCGCGTGCATATCGCGCGCGCTCCGCACGTCCACACGCCGCACACCTGCAGGTGTTGCAAGCGGTGTCGGTCCCGCGACGAGGATCACCTCCGCACCGCGCCGCGCCGCCTCGGCAGCGATGGAAAAGCCCATGCGTCCCGTCGAGCGGTTGCCGAGGAAGCGCACGGGGTCGAGTGCCTCCTCCGTGCCCGCCGCCGTCACGAGAATGCGCCGCCCCACAAGGCTCTGCGTACACGCAAAATGCTCCTCAACGATGCGCACGATCTCCGCCGGCTCGGGCAGTCGTCCCGCCCCCGTTGTTCCACAGGCGAGCTGTCCCTCAGCGGGTGGGATAACCGTCGTGCCGCGTGCCGTCAGACGAGCGACATTCTCCTGTGTGACGGGATTCTCCCACATCCCCGTATTCATCGCGGGCGCGATGAGGAGTGGTGCACGCGTCGCGAGAACACAGGTCGTCAGCATATCGTCTGCCATACCCGTCGCCGCCTTCGCGATAAAGTTTGCAGTCGCGGGCGCGACAAGCACGAGCTCCGCAAACTCCGCGAGTGCGATGTGCTCGACATGGTGATGCGGCTCGCCCCACATCGTCTCTGTGACGGGCTGCGCCGTGATCTCGCGGAACGTGAGCGGCGTGACAAAGGAGGTCGCCGCCCGCGTCATGACGACGCGCACATCCGCGCCCGCCTTTTTCAGGCGGCTTGCAACCTCCACCGCCTTGTATGCAGCGATGCCGCCCGTCACACCAAGGACGATGCGCCGCCCCGCAAGAGCCCCCACATCAAACGCTCTCTGTGCAGAGGTCATAGCTGATCTTGCCCTCGGCGATCTCCTCAAACGCATTTGTCACGTTCTTCGTCGAACGCGCACGCTCGGACTTCACGGGATCGCCCTCGAGCAGTTGGCGCGCCCGCTTCGCAGCAAGTACCACCACGCCGTAGCGGCTGTCCACCTTCGTCAGCAGCTCGTCCGTCGAGGGATTCACCATGCCGATTTCCACATTCGTCTTCATTGCTGTACCTCTGTCTTTCCTATCTGTCTTTACTGAATGAAATGCAAAGCCCCTAAGCGAACCCTAGTGGAGCAAGTGAGTAAAGCGGGCGTTTCGCCCCCTGCGGATTTCTTTCGTTCAAGCGAAGCGCGTTTAAGAAGTCCGCAGGTATTTAGGCGAATAAGCACGCGATCACTTGCGTAACTAAGCGTTCGCGTGGGGCTTGCATAGAAGGTCTTCAAATTTCAAACTGTGCAAGATCCATATCCGCACGCAGACGCTCCGCCGCGAGGATCGTCTGAATCCGATCCGTCGCCGCCTCGACCGTGTCGTTGAGCACCGCATAGCGGTAACGCTTGCCGAGCCGAATCTCATCGCGTGCCGCCGCAAGGCGACGCGCAATGCTCTCCTCCGACTCCGTTCCGCGCCCCGTAATGCGACGCTGCAATTCTTCAAGTGAGGGCGGCAGAAGAAAGATGAACGTCCCGTCGGGGCAGCGCTCCATTACGTTCAGCGCCCCCTGCGTGTCGATCTCGAGCAGGATGTCCTCGCCCGCCGCGCGGCGCTCCTCGATCGGCGCAAGCGGCGTACCATAGTAGTTGCCGTACACATCCGCATACTCAAGAAACGCCCCTGCGGTGATCATCTGCTCAAACTTCTCGCGCGTGCGGAAATAATACTCGCGTCCGTCCTGCTCCCCCTCGCGCGGTGCGCGGGAAGTCGCGGAGACAGAGTAGGCAATCCCCTGTTCGCGTGTGAGCAATTCCTTACAGACCGTCCCCTTGCCCGTGCCGGATGCACCCGAGATCACAATGAGAAGCCCCTTCTTCACTCTTCCGCCTCCTTTGCTGTCATGCGCCCCGCAATTGTCTCCGGCTGGAGTGCCGAGAGGACAAGGTGTCCGCTGTCCAGTACAATGACGGCGCGCGTCCGCCGCTTGTACGTCGCATCGATGAGCCGCCCCGTGTCCCGCGCATCCTGCACCATGCGCTTCATCGACATGGAGTTCGGTGCGACAATGGCGACCATACGCCCCGCGAGAACGATGTCGCCGAACCCAATATTGACCGTCTCCATGCATCACTCCAAATTCTGTACCTGCTCGCGCAGCTTCTCGACCTCGTTCTTCATCGCGACGACGATCTGCTGTGCGGCGGCATTGTTCGCCTTCGAGCCAATCGTATTCGTCTCACGATTGATCTCCTGCAGGAGAAAGTCCAGCCGTCGCCCAACGGGCTCCTCCTCGGCGAGAATCGCGCGGAACTGGGCGAAATGGCTCGCAAGCCGTACGAGCTCCTCCGTGATGTTCACACGATCGGCATACAGTGCCGCCTCCTGCACGATACGTGTTTCATCGGCCGTGACTTCCTTGAACTCCGCAAGTACCTCCGCGAGATGCGCACGGTAGTCCGCCATAATCTGCGGGGCGATCTCCTTCACCTGTGCACGTTGCTGCTCAAGCCGGGCAAGCCGCTTCTCAAAGTCGCGGGCGAGATGCGCCCCCTCGGCAATCCGCATCGCATCGAGGGCCGCGAGTGCCTGCGCCGCTGCATCCAGAAAGACCGTGCGCGCGCCCGTCATATCTACCTGCTCGCTCACAGAGATCACGCCCTCATACGCTGCGGTCATCCGCACGCCGTCATTCAGCGGCGCATCCACCGCGCGGGCGACCTTTCCGAGTGCCGCATAGTACGCACGTGCCAGTCCCTCATTGACATAGACATCGTACTGCTTTTCACTGCGATCCTCGAAGTTGACATAGATATCGAGCTTGCCGCGTGCGACACGCGTGCGGACGAGCTCGCGCAGATCATTCTCCCACGCACCGAACGCACGCGGCATATGCGGCGAAATCTCAAGAAAACGCTGATTGACCGCCTTGATCTCAACCGTCACACGGTAGTCTGCTGTCTCAGCTGTGCCCGCGCCATAGCCCGTCATGCTCCTGCGCAGTGTACTCATAGCGAACCCTTCCATTCGCCCGTGAAGACCGGCTCTGCGGGACCTGTCATAAGGATATGCCCGTCCGCACGCCACTCCACATGAATCACGCCGCCGTCGACCTCAATATCCGCCGCACGGTCAAGCACATCGTTCAGCACGCCCGCCGTCAGCGTCGCACACGTCCCCGTGCCGCACGCGAGCGTGATGCCCGCGCCGCGCTCCCAGACACGCATACGCGCATGTGTGCGGCTCTTCACCTCGACGAACTCCGTATTGATCTTACGCGGAAATGTGGGATGATTCTCGAACTGTGCGCCCAGTTCTGCGAGTGGAAAATGCTCTGCATCGTCCACAAAAATGACGGCATGGGGATTGCCCATCGACACACAAGTCATTCTATACTCCGTACCGTCCACCGTAAGCGGCTGTGCGATAACACGTTCCGCGCCGAAGCCCGCTACGGGTATTTTATCTCCTTCGAGCACGGGCACACCCATATCCACCTCGACCGCCGTCACCGCACCATCCTGCGTGATCATACGCGGCACCATCATGCCCGCCAGCGTCTCGATGGTGAACTGCTCCTTTGCCACGCGCCCGTAGTCATAGAGATACCGTGCAAAACAGCGAATGCCGTTCCCGCACATCTCCGGCTCCGTCCCGTCCGGATTGAACTCACGCATCCGCACGTCCGCCGTCTCCGAGGGGCAGACCACCATCAGCCCGTCGGCACCGATGCCAAAATGACGATCGCACATCTTCACCGCGAGCGCCGCAAAGTCAATCGGCTCTTTATCCAGGAAGTCCACGACCACGAAATCGTTGCCGCAGCCTTGCCACTTTGTAAACTCCATCTATTACACCGCCTTATTGCGTGTATTATACGATGAAATCTCCGCGTGTGCAAGGCAAGGACTATCGCTTATTTCTTAAATATTTCGGATGGGAAGAAACGTAGACATGCGATACTCCTAAGCAAACCCTAGTGAAGCAAGCGGAGCAAAGGGCACGTTCTGCCCCTGCGGATTTCTTTCGTTCAAGCGAAGCGCGTTTAAGAAGTCCGCAGGTAT
>ERZ773090.139-NODE-139-length-69072-cov-28.5937_pt1 | contig 69072 bp, 56 predicted proteins | sample MGYA00580579_ERZ773090 | MGnify/ENA primary metagenome ERZ773090 (study PRJEB29015, sample SAMEA2738014) | human oral metagenome | biome: human oral; feature: human-associated habitat; material: dental | place: China | collected 2132 ... | reverse complement strand
CAACTTTAGTATATCAGATAAGCTTGTCTTTTTTTGTTGCACCTCATTTTACAACGGGGCATTGTAAAACAACATAAAAATCTCTTTAAATTTATTCTTTAAAGAGATTCATATTTATTGGAACAAATCAATAATTAACTTGATGTTCAAGATGGTGAGAATGACCGCTACTCCATAGGCCAGAGCCGTGTTCCAGATGGCATTCTTGTGTTCGCCCATCAATTTCTTACTAGAGGTGAAATAAATGAGGGGGAAGATCGAGAAAGGCAGAGCCAGTGAAAGGAAGACCTGGGAATAGACAATCAGTTGATCCAGAACCTTTTCTCTGCTGCCCCAAATCAAAGCAGCAAGAATCACTGGCAAGAGGGCTAGTAGCCTGGTCACCAAACGAATAAACCATTGAGGCAAGCGCAGATGGACAAAACCTTCCATAACGATTTGACCAGTCAGGGTACCAGTAATGGTTGAATTTTGACCACTAGTCAGGAGGGCTACCGCAAAGAGGGTCGACAAAAGGCCACTAGCTACACTCCCTGCAATCTTAGGGTCTGCTAGGGCATTATACATCTGGGCAAAGGCCGAGATTTCACTAGCATGGCCATAAAAGAGGGCCGCCCCCAAGATCAGGAGCAAGGAATTGACAATGAAGGCCAGACTGAGCTGAATGTTGGAATCCCAGGTCATAAAGCGGACTGCCCGCCGAATGGACTCAGGATTATCATAATCCACCCGCCTGGTCTGAGAAATAGACGAGTGCAGATAGAGATTGTGGGGCATGACGGTCGCCCCAATAATACCTAGAGCTAGGGTGAGCTTACTATTGGCTCCCGTTTGCTGGAGGTCAAAAATCGAAGCACTTGGGACGAAGCCCTTGAAAATGCCTGAAATGCTAGGCTGAGAAATCACGGTCAGATAAACGAAGATGAGCAAAATGGTCATAATCAAGGTCGAGACTACTGCTTCTATCTTACGAAAACCTAGCTTCATAAGTCCTAATAAGAGAAAGACATCTAAAATGGTGACAAAGATTGACAGCATTAAGGGCCAACCAAAAAGCAGGTGGAGGGCAATCCCTGAACCTATAACCTCTGCTAGATCCGTCGCCATCAGGGCCAACTCAATAATGACAAATAGGATGTAACGCAACCAGGCTGGCAGATGATTGGCGGTTGCCTGGGCTAAATCCTGACGGGTAACAATGCCAAGTTTCCCTGCCATCTGCTGCAGCTGCATGGCCATCAAGGAGGAAATCAAGACCACCGACAGCAAGAGGTACTTATAAGAAGCACCACCAACCACACTGGTAATCCAATTTCCAGGGTCCATATAACCGACTGCTACTAGGGCACCCGGTCCAATAAAGGCCTTGAGCATTCGCCAAAATGAAGCTGTCTCAGGAACAGCAACACTCTGATTAACCTCGCTCAAAGAGGCCTTATTTGCTCTATAGTTATTCTTTGGGCTTTCCAAAAGAAATCCTCTTTTCTATTCTTTTACTTGCCTTCATTATAACAGAAAAGCAAAAATTAGGCACGCCTAACAAGTAAATAAACGACACTAAATTAAATTAATTTTTTCACCAAGATTTCTCAGATTCCAGTATCTATGCCACACCCGCCTGTGCGGGTAAAACTAGTATTCGTACCAGTTAGCATCCCCAAAACCAGGATCACCCCCGCATGTGCGGGTAAAACGACGAGCCATGAAACCTAGCAGTCAAAATACCAGGATCACCCCCGCGTGTGCGGGTAAAACTTTAATCAGCAGGAAATCCAAGAACGCTTGGAAGGATCACCCCCGCGTGTGCGGGTAAAACGCGAGATAGTCGCATCGGATTTGGTAGCAGTCGGGATCACCCCCGCGTGTGCGGGTAAAACTAAACAATTTGACACGATTAAACTGATAACTAAGGATCACCCCCGCGTGTGCGGGTAAAACTCTCTATCTAAGGCTTCAAGCTCGTCTAACTTAGGATCACCCCCGCGTGTGCGGGTAAAACGTGGAGACCGCCAAAAGGATTTAAGAGACCTAGGGATCACCCCCGCGTGTGCGGGTAAAACGGTGTCGTACCACCACCAGATGAACCGCCAGAAGGATCACCCCCGCGTGTGCGGGTAAAACCCTCAGCCAATTTCAAATAGTTAAAGCATTCCGGGATCACCCCCGCGTGTGCGGGTAAAACACGTAGTCACACTCAAAGGCGGAAAAAAAGCAAGGATCACCCCCGCGTGTGCGGGTAAAACGCTGTTTGGCTCTTACGTTCTTTAGCCCAGCTAGGATCACCCCCGCGTGTGCGGGTAAAACCCTTTTCCAAAACGATATAGTGGATTGGGAATAGGATCACCCCCGCGTGTGCGGGTAAAACACTGTAGGTGGCGTTGTTATCTTTGATACAGAAGGATCACCCCCGCGTGTGCGGGTAAAACTAGACCGCGAAATGAAGTCTCTCAATCCGTCTAGGATCACCCCCGCGTGTGCGGGTAAAACGCGCCATCAAACGACTTTGTGCTAATTGAGACGGGATCACCCCCGCGTGTGCGGGTAAAACGGGTTAACGATTACGTCGAATTTAGAGACACTAGGATCACCCCCGCGTGTGCGGGTAAAACCGGCGTTACCGCTTTTGCCGACAGCTTCGCCGAGGATCACCCCCGCGTGTGCGGGTAAAACTTTTAGGTGGACGCTTAATCCCTATGTCAAGCAGGATCACCCCCGCGTGTGCGGGTAAAACGACACTGTAAAACTAGTCTTCTGATTCATCTTAGGATCACCCCCGCGTGTGCGGGTAAAACTTTATTTTATCGCAAAGGCGCTAAAAGTGGATAGGATCACCCCCGCGTGTGCGGGTAAAACTGGAAACGTTTATGCAAATGACGTCCCTGGCTAGGATCACCCCCGCGTGTGCGGGTAAAACCAGACTTTAGGGTGAACAAAATCCTTGCTACCAGGATCACCCCCGCGTGTGCGGGTAAAACTGTAGTGGGATAAGTCGTTAGACAACTTGTTGAGGATCACCCCCGCGTGTGCGGGTAAAACCCCTCTACGGGAATGGGAAGGAACTTGGAGTCAGGATCACCCCCGCGTGTGCGGGTAAAACAGTTGAGCTGAGTTAAAAAGTTAATATTGTCCAGGATCACCCCCGCGTGTGCGGGTAAAACTTTTGGTTTTGCACTAGTTTTATGTTATCTCTGGGATCACCCCCGCGTGTGCGGGTAAAACGGTAAGTCACAAAAGACGCGGGTAAGTCCCTAAGGATCACCCCCGCGTGTGCGGGTAAAACCAACGGTGCACTGCCAGCGCGTGGCGTCGTCAAGGATCACCCCCGCGTGTGCGGGTAAAACTGATTGTCAGTCTCTGGACTGTCGTTTCCGTCGGGATCACCCCCGCGTGTGCGGGTAAAACAGCAGATAGCCTTTTTTTGCGCTGGCAAAGGCGGGATCACCCCCGCGTGTGCGGGTAAAACCAGACGACGACCCGGAAGACGATGACGATGTCAGGATCACCCCCGCGTGTGCGGGTAAAACCACGGCAATATCCGTAACGGATTTGACAACTTGGGATCACCCCCGCGTGTGCGGGTAAAACTTGAAAGGTCCATTGAAGAAAAGATGACTCGGAGGATCACCCCCGCGTGTGCGGGTAAAACTGATCACCAAGCAGCTGATGTGGACGGTTATGGGGATCACCCCCGCGTGTGCGGGTAAAACTTATCAATCGACTTCAATGGCTACGTGGCATGAGGGATCACCCCCGCGTGTGCGGGTAAAACTGTTTATCTTTTGTCTCAAATGAACCATCATCGGGATCACCCCCGCGTGTGCGGGTAAAACCTGGAGAAAGGAGATTATATACAGTTTAGTGTAGGATCACCCCCGCGTGTGCGGGTAAAACTGCTAATTTCATCAGCTATGTCATATCCTCTCGGGATCACCCCCGCGTGTGCGGGTAAAACATTATTTTACAAGGGAATTACTATGTGTTACTAGGATCACCCCCGCGTGTGCGGGTAAAACTGTCCGCAACTCTCGTCTGGCGAAGCTCACAAAGGATCACCCCCGCGTGTGCGGGTAAAACTTGAGGTGGTTACCTCAACAAAAGCAGTACCAGGGATCACCCCCGCGTGTGCGGGTAAAACTCACATACTAGCCACTTTGCGCCCGAAGGTAGGGGATCACCCCCGCGTGTGCGGGTAAAACTTCAGGTAACGCTCAATGCGGTTAAAGTCGTCAGGATCACCCCCGCGTGTGCGGGTAAAACCTGTATATGAAGGCAAGGCGAAAACTCGCGCTGGGATCACCCCCGCGTGTGCGGGTAAAACCAAGTGCAACCGTCAGACTTTACACTGCCAGAAAGGATCACCCCCGCGTGTGCGGGTAAAACTTACAACCGCCTCTGGTGATAAGTTTGACCATAGGATCACCCCCGCGTGTGCGGGTAAAACGATGATACAGGTACGGTCAAGAACTCAGATACAGGATCACCCCCGCGTGTGCGGGTAAAACACTATGTAACTTTTATTTTCGTCGTAGCGGTTAGGATCACCCCCGCGTGTGCGGGTAAAACTTGATAAAGAGTGTGATGTCAAAGGTACAACTAGGATCACCCCCGCGTGTGCGGGTAAAACGCTCTAAAGCCGTTAACAACGTGGCGCAAGACAGGATCACCCCCGCGTGTGCGGGTAAAACTATGGTCAGACGCTACCCGTAATGAGCAGGTCAGGATCACCCCCGCGTGTGCGGGTAAAACTCGAATAAGAAAGGGGTAAAATTTGAAAAGCTAGGATCACCCCCGCGTGTGCGGGTAAAACGGCCCGATACTAGTAGGTGGTCGTCTTAAAATAGGATCACCCCCGCGTGTGCGGGTAAAACCATTAAGTTGATAACACTCCCAGCCATAGCCCAGGATCACCCCCGCGTGTGCGGGTAAAACAAGGCCAACGAATGGCTGCAGCTCGAAACCTTGGGATCACCCCCGCGTGTGCGGGTAAAACTTTGTGAGACAATCCCGCTACTCATTGTGAGCGGGATCACCCCCGCGTGTGCGGGTAAAACTATGTGCATGCCTACGATAAAGATGGACGTTTAGGATCACCCCCGCGTGTGCGGGTAAAACGCAACCGTTCATTTAGCGGGCGAGTTAATGACAGGATCACCCCCGCGTGTGCGGGTAAAACTAGATAATTCAATTATCAATACACAAGCTGGTAGGATCACCCCCGCGTGTGCGGGTAAAACTTGATTTTAAAAGCATTGTTAGTCTTCCAGCCGGGATCACCCCCGCGTGTGCGGGTAAAACCTAAGATTGGAACGCCTCCAGCTAAAAAGACAAGGATCACCCCCGCGTGTGCGGGTAAAACTTAGTGTGATACGCTGTCCTTGTAAGTTGTCAAGGATCACCCCCGCGTGTGCGGGTAAAACGATAGTTTTGGAGAAAAAAGCAAATTGCTTAAAGGATCACCCCCGCGTGTGCGGGTAAAACCATCTGGATAGTATTTACCTAGTTCTATTTCCTGGGATCACCCCCGCGTGTGCGGGTAAAACTGTAACGTTGAATGACCTGACTCTTTACCCCTGGGATCACCCCCGCGTGTGCGGGTAAAACAAGAGTATAGCACTTTTAACCGCTACTCCGACAGGATCACCCCCGCGTGTGCGGGTAAAACGCTTGTCCTCGGCCAGTAGGAGCCTTAACCGTGGGATCACCCCCGCGTGTGCGGGTAAAACAAGCAGAAAAACAACTGCCTGCAGCGTAAGAGGCATAGGGATCACCCCCGCGTGTGCGGGTAAAACTAAAAGATCCCAATAAAACCGCTATTCCTGATTGATCCTTTTCAAAAATTTATTCACTTTGGTAGACAGCTGATAGATAAGTCGAGAGTCCGGGAGAGCTCTGTGAGGCACTTCTCCTTCAATTCCATATGCTTTTAAGGCTGTTTGAAGTTTGTAATTATCTAAAAACAACTTTTCGTTTTTAACATATTTCATCAAATCGTGTACTTTATTTTCCAATAAAGGATAGCCCAATTTTCTTAACTCATTATTGATAAACTTAATATCAAATCCCACTCCATAACCAACAAGGTCAAAATCTCCAATAAAATCTAGAAATTCCTTGAGTACGATTTGAATATCCTTGCCACCCTGATTTAAAAGCTCCTGATTGATTCCTGTTAGTGCAACTATATCTTTAGGTAGAGTTTTATTATACTTTACCAAATAATTGAACTCTTCTATTTGTCCATCACTAACCTTGACAGCACCAATTTCAATAATGGTATTTTCATTCTCATCTAGGCCATCCGTTTCAATATCTATGACAACATAAGTAGTAAATGAATGAAGATCGTTTTTCGAAGAGTTTGCATACCGCCTCATTTTTCTGTACTTAGCAGCATTACTAAATCCCAAGGCAAAATTTTTTCCAACATCCTTTGCTTGACTAGGCAACAAGACTAGAGGAATACCATCGTAATCGACAACCTCTCTTTGAGCATTTATCGTAGCGAACTGATAACCAATTTCATTTCTAAATGAGTAGCTGATTGTTGCCTCTCCGTGTCCGACACTATTTTCTACCCTATTCCATAGCTGTTCACGAACCTTAGTATTGAAATTTCCAACATAAACACCTGTCGCAATCTCTTGCATCCATTTCGTTAAATCACCCCTTAAAGAAGGTGGAGCATTCTTTACTGTTATTACCGTAAAAGGCATACTAAGAATCCTCCCTGTAGCTCACCCCATGTTTGACTAGTCTTTCTTTGTCATCCCACAAGGCCAATATGTCTACTACCAGTTCCTCAGATTCTTCGATATCTAGAAGATTTTGAAGATCCTTCACAATTTGAACCATTAGTTTTCCGTCAACAAAAGAGTCTCTCACCTTAAGTCTGGTTATTTTTCCTATATCATCTCCTGGTTGACAGTTAGCAGCTATTTCAAAAGCAATTGGTATTGTAGTCTCTGCCTTATACAAATCTGCCACATCATAAACAAAAGATAAATCATGACCAGTGTGAACAAAACCAAGGCCTGGAGAAGCGCCCAATGCTACTATAACGCTGTGTACTAAACCATACAAGGCAACATTAGCAGCAGATAAGGCCTGATTGACTGGTGTGCCATCTTCAAAATTTTCAGGATTATACTCTCGTTTTGTCCAAGAGATATTATGCTTTTTCGCCTGTAAAGCATACACTCTCCGAATTCTTGCACCCTCTCTACCACGCAACTGCTGCATTGTTAAGCCGGAGACATCCTCATTGGGGAATCGCATTTGATACATTTTACGAGCTACTCTCAAACGAGAACGTGAATTAGAGACTAACTTTGCCTGTTTCTCTAAAAATCGAGTTGAGTGTGCCAAGGATCTGCCATGGGCATATTGACGCACTCCACGTTCCCCGACCCAAACCATGCTGGTTCCAGTATCACCGATTAACTCCACTGCACGGTGACTGATATCAGTCCCCGGACCAAGCAATAGAACACCAATCATCGCAGCTGGAATTCTAACAATTCCTCTACTGTCCGCAACAGTAATGGCGCTATCAACTCTATTTATTTTAGCATGCTCGACGTAAATAAAGCTGACCCTATCACTTATCTTAGGAAGTTCTTTTAAAGAGGTTTTCTTGGCACCAAATTTTTCCTTCATTTTTCATCACCTAAAGGAATAGCTGTCATCATTCCAAAACCATAGGCTTTCTTCTTACCAATACCTTCTGTCAGCGTCTTTCTAAAAAGATTAGCATCATCTATGGTTAGAATTCCTTCATAAATGGCTTTGATAAGCCTAATAGGTTTTGAATTCCCCTTATTAAAAACTTCATAACCTCTTTCAACAATTGAAAAATCATCTTTTTCCAGCAGAAAGCCATTTTTCTCAGATCTATTGAGCAAATAATTCATTTGATGTTTAATCGTTGTGTGTGGCTTGACGACTCCCCTTTTATGGTTCCCATCTCTTGATGGTAAGGAGATAACTGGATTTAGTACTACACGAAATCTCATTACTTCCCCTTCTTTTAAAGAATTCAAGAAAGTATCATATGACTTTGTCTGAGCACTATTTCTTACACCGTACTTTTCAAGTAATTTTAAATCAGGCTTCTCTAGGCTAATAATAATTAAATAATAGTGACCCTGCAACTGATCAACCCGCCACAGTTTTCGTGTACGAATATTTTGTTCAATCTCTTTTGGAAAACTTTGCTCCACCCAACCATGATAGGACTCAATATTCTTCAGATCTTTAATTTTCCGTCGATTATTCTTATCAATTTCTACTCTCGAAATATACATGCTTATCAGTCTCCTATACTGCTAAAAATGTCATGTTGCGTCTCGCCCTTTTTAGCCATTGGATTTGAAACATCAACTAAATCTCGCACTTCATACCGAAAACCAAATTTTCTTGCCTTTTGCGAGAAGGAGATAACCCTATCCTGCCTTAACCGATTAGACTCTTTATCGCTTAAGAAGCTGTCAGCATAAATTTCTAAAGTAAGGTTCGTTTCACTAGAATGCTTTCTCATAAACCATTCAGAAGCTTGCCATTCTAACTGCTTCAAGCTCTTCAAAGCACTATCAGATGTTGTTTCCAAAATAAGGTCAGCATTCAATGGAAGACTTCTTCTTCCCATAAAGGTTTGAAAATAGGGATTTTTCAGGCCTTTTTCGATAGCTAACATTAACTCATCATCTTCATGCGAAATAGCAATAATAAAAACAGCATCTTCTAAATAATAGCGATTGGTTACATAAGTATGATTTTGCCTTTTTTTGTCATATCCTTTAGCTGTTTGATAATCCCTTAATAAAGTTCCCTGTTGATCTATTCGTACAGCAAAATCCAGTTCATTCAATCGTTGAAGTTTCTCATCTTCATCTCTGCGGTAGCCAAGACTGGCAGCAATCAGTCCAACTACCGCGCTTTTTGAAGGATAAAAATCTGTATGTCTGGTTTCAAAGTGCGAACTGGTTCCCCATGACTGTAGGGGGCCAGCCAACTTCAATAAAATGGCTCTCATTTTATTCACCTACTCTTGAATTAAATTTGACAATTCTTTAGAAAAATCATTTAACAGTTCAGACATAGAGTTCTTTTCAATACCTCCAATATTTTTTAATTCTTCTACATCTTCCAAAGTAACATAGAAGGTTAATACTGGTTTATTGACAAACTTCTCTACCTTAACAAATTCATTTGATAACTTTTCAATAGACTTTGTTACATAACCTTCGCTTGATTTTACAGGTTTTTCAAAAGCACTAACCAGACTAATTGGACGATCGTTTCTCAATGTTACAACTAAAGCTTGTGGCAAAGTTTGGTTGGCAAATGAGGTCACCTTACCTGCTGGAAGGGACTTGGTAAAGGCTTCAATAAATAGACTTAAGGAATTCACCAAACTTTCTTTATCACCCAGTTGCTCCAACAACTCATGGATGGCTACATTAGCATAACGATATAAGGTTGAAGAGTTAAACTCAATCGTTCCCAACATTCCCGCCCCCGCGTTATCTTTGGGAGCTAAATCATCTACCGCCGTGTAGAAATCAAATTCTGTTTGTACAGCATGTGTTGAAATAGCATGAGCAACTTGAGAAGAGGCATCCACATTTAAAGATGGATCGTTTGCTAACATTCTACCAAACAACGCAATATCTAATGATAAACAATCTTGTAGTATCTGTTTAACTTCTTCAATTTTATTCTTATATTGTTTATTTATATCTTTATATTCTGATGTCTTTTTATAGTTTTTATCTTCTTTGGCTTTATTAGACACTTCATCATACTTCACACATATTTCAACAAAGTTTCCATCTAAAATTGTTTCCGCCAATCTTCTTGATTGAGATTTAGACATAAAAAACAATGCAGAAATTTTATAGTCATTATCAACAGAAAATATTGTTTCTCCTTTTTTATTTTTTATTCTATTCAGCAACTCTATAGTTAGTTTTTGAGCATCTTCAAAATTAATATTATTTATTTCAGAAAGATTATTTGCAATGCTATCCACTATCCTTAATGTGCGAATACCAATATTTTTTATTTTACTATTATCTTCAAAATATTCTCGCATCGCTCTCTTCCAGGATTGCGAACTAACTCTGGCACGTCTGACACCACCATATTGAGCTGTTTTAGGACTACCTGTATCATCTCTGTTAATATTTGATGGGGGTAAAGTTTGGATTGCGTGAATGTCTAAAAATAGGTGTTGATTATTTGTCATCGTCTTTTTCTCCTTTAAAATTGCGTTTGTAATATTCCCTTGCCCAAGATAAGCGAACACTTTCCTGATAGTTTCTTAAAAACCAATACGAATCCTCTGATAACTTGGCATAATCTACTTTTGTTTCAGGTGATTTTGATTTTAATAAGGTAATTAGATGTCTTAAATGATAAACTAATTCTTCAAAGGTTGATGCCGTTATCATAACATTGAACCTTCGATCTATTGCTGTCGTATCCCCACCTTGGCAAAGCTGCCTAAACGAATAGCCAATATTCTGATACTTATTGCCTTCTCCGGCAAATACGTTTTGAGATTGGCTTTGTTGATGTAAGGCATAGAGTTGTAACGTGACTAAAATAGCCTGTTCTTCATCACTAGTATGACCATTACGTCCTAAAAATTCCTCTGGTAAATCTTCAAATAAAATAGGCCAGACAGCCACTGTCTCACTGATTGGCTTTCCAATAGATTGACGTAATCTTGCCAACATAGCTTTTCCTGATGATGTATCCTTTTGCTTGCTTAGCTTTATTAGAATTTTTCTCGTTACCTCAGCAACTCTCGCTTTTCTCTGTTCTGACATTATATCCCTCCTTTATTTTAAATTTTGATTGAGGCAATAGTTAAACTTATTATAGGCTGTTGCGATATTTATGAATTCACTAGAGTCTTTGTTAGGGTCTCTTTTGACAATTCCAATATAATCTCTAGGTCCCCCACTGTGCAAAGTCAATTCTGCTTCTTCTCTTACAAGTTCGTCCAGTGTTTCCCGCCACTCCAGAACTCTCGTGTCTTTTTCATCATTAGGCTGAAGGCTTGCTAACCACTGCCTAAAAGGCTGATCAATTTTGAAGTATAACTCTTCCACTTTCTGACTAGTAAATAAGTCCGAGCGTGCCTTTCGGATTTCTTTTATATCATCAATATATTCTTTATAAGTCCTTGAAATAACCTCTTTAGTTTTTTCAACTTCATTATTAATACGATCAACCCAACCATTTTTCTCTAAATCAGTTACTATAAAGTCATTTATGGATAGAGAGTCAATAACTTCATCAGTAGGAACCTTTGATGTCGGATTGTCATCATCCTTCATGCTAATAGCAGAAATTATTATATTTTTATTTCCCAAGTCCCTTTTTATATCACTTAGCCAATCAATTATACCTGGTTTTCTTGCAGCATTATCAATTGTCAAAAGTCCGAATGAGCGCCATAGTGCCTGATTGGATAAGTGTTTTTTCGGCGTAGAGGTATTTCTATTAACCCCTGTTTTATTATATTTCCATAAAGTCATTGGCTCTAAAAAGTTGTCTTGCTCACTGATTTTACCAATTTTAGCTAAACGACATGAAAAAGGTTGAGTTGTATTAATATTTGGGTCAATATAAATTCCTCTGCTCCAAATTGTGTATAAACTAGCAATATTGTCAATATTTGCAAGTTCTACTATCTCACTGCTTTTGAATTCCCAGCATGGTTTTTGAATATGATATAAATTATCACATTCATTATAGGGAAGAATAAGATTAAACATTAAAGTCTCAAATAAATTGTTTCCATGTAAATAAACACCGCCTAGTCCATACAACCATCCAATAGAATGTTTGCCACTTTGAGAAGTAAACTTTTTCTTATCTCCTGCACCACTATATCCTTGATAACTTAACAACCAACGGGCAATCTCATATTCTGTTAACAAGTCATTATTTTTCTGTACTCCATATTTCGGCGAAAATATGGAATAGGTATTTTCACTTTCTGAAATTAATCTATTAATATTTTTACCATAAATTGTTCCAGAAGTTTTTTCTAAATCTAAAACTACTTCAATATCCTCTTTCCTCACTTGAAAAAAAGGATAATCATCATCAAAGAGATAAAATCTGTCTCGCCACTTTTCTAGGTATTGGCTGATAATTTCAGGAAATTTTCCTTGCTCCCAGAGGTTAGTCCATGTGTCATACAAGTCTTCTTCGTACTTGTCAATATCATCCTCCTCAACCTCTTCAATTTGTCTAAAACGCTCATCTATTTCCAAATAGTCATAAGGATTTCCATCTGCATCAAATCTTGAAAAGACTGTATGTAGGACAGCTAAAAGCACCCGCAAAACAGCAAAATCCTGCGTTTTTGTATCGCCAGCTAAGTCCTTATATTGGTGAGCATTGATAAACAGATCCAATAAGGACACTTCTTTAGTTGATCCTTTGTCATCAACGACAACAGACAACCAAGGCTCATCTAATAAATTAAATCGACTCAAATCATTATACCCTTTCTACTTGTATGCCGTATTTTTCATCATAGCTTAGTTTAAAACCATTTAGGATAAACTCATTATTTTCATTAAAAACAATTCCTAAAGTTCCCTTCAACCAAGAAGAGTTGTCCCAATTCTCGAAGTGTCTCCGATAGTACTTTTCAAGTTCTTCAATCGTCTTGTCTACATTGTAGGACTTGGACAGTGTTAAAGGCAATCTCGATGTATTCTGTGCAACCTTTTTGGCTATTTTGAAATCAGTAATATTGGATGAAATATCTTGATTTTCTCCAAATAAACCATATCCGCTTTCTAGTCTTTTTAAAGCAATAACCTCAATGGTATCTTCTATATCCCTGACCTGTGCATAAGCTTTTTCCTCACTTTCATCAGGATTGGGATTTTTTATCCAACCTATAAGACTTTCTGGACGTTTTCTAGACGGCTTCAAAACAGGATTATCAATGCGATAGTTCTTAGCTTTGGACTTTTTCGCCTCCATTTTGGCTTTATATCGCTTCCGTGCTTCCAGATATTTAGCCCTTAAGTCATCCGCAAGATTAATATTTTGATCACAGTCATCTTTTAAGTTAAAATTATACACCTTTTGAACAAGAGGCGAAATATCCTCAGGCAAACTAATTGTATCTGGTAAAAAATATTGTGTTCTTGCTAATAGATAATCTCCATAAACAAAGGAAGAGCCCTCTTCAAAATCTAAACTTTCACTAGTTCCCAGAACATAAAATCGAGGAAGCATATGTTTTACCGGTCGCTTTATGTCATGTCGGTGCAATCGTCCCATCCGCTGAATTAACAAATCCATTGGTGCTAGATCACTAATCAACACATCAAAGTCAATATCCAAAGACTGTTCAATGACTTGCGTCCCAATAATAATTTTACGTTTAGGTCTTTTTGCATTCTTTCCGATTATTTGCAGGAGATCTTTTTCCTTTTGCGTTCTTTGTGTTGCAATAAAGCCTGAGTGCAGAAGCTCTACCATATCCTCACCGAATTTTTCTACAAAAGATTTAGCCAGTTCTTGAGCTCTTTTGACTGTATTGACAATCAGACCGACCACACCCCCGTCAGACAATTCCCTTTCAACTGTCTCTAATAAACTCTCTTCATTTAGCCTTTGAACAGTAATGTTTTTATTTTTTGTCTGTTGAAACCCTTTTCTTTGGCAAACTTCAAAACCATCATTATAGGTGATCAATGGGTAAGCTTCTGTCTTCAATGTTTCTGCTAGCTGTCTTCTCTCTTTTTTATTAAATTCTTTTCCTAGCCCAAGCATATAGTTTTTTAATAGTTCCACTCTTCTTTCAGCCGGTAGGGTCGCTGATAAAATAACAACTGGCACACCATAAGCCCCCATCCATCGGATAGCTTCTAGCAAATACTGATTCATATAAGCATCATAGGCGTGAACTTCATCAATAATGACAACCTTTTTACTAAAACCTAAATGTCTTAAAGCCAGATGTTTTTGCTTTAAGGCCACCATCAAAAATTGATCAACTGTACCGACTACAAAATCATCCAGCGAGGCAGTTTTTCTCCCGGAAAACCATTCATTGACAATGACACTACCACTATCAGCCTCATCAATATTAATATTTTCGGCTAAGCGTAAGCGATCAAAGTCCTCATTTAACTGTGCCTTACCGTGCACGAGGTGGATAGAAATATTTTCTTCCAAGTCTCCTTGGATACTTTCGAGCCAGTTTTCAATTCTAGGAAAAATCCCATTAGATGTTGCTTGAGTAGGCAAGCCAAAAAATAGGCCATTCCTGCCACGTTTAGCTGCTAATTGCTCTGCTGCTATCAGAGCTGCTTCTGTTTTTCCGACTCCCATCGGAGCTTCTAAGATGAAAATTCCAGGATTGTGTGTATTAGCAATGATATCTGCTAATGCAATTTGGACTTCTCTGGGGTCAAAACCAAAACGTTCTTTGTAGGCTCCTTTAAAATTGATAATAATTTCTGGTTCCCATAAACTAGTCTTTTTCCACTTTTGAAAACCATGTGGAGTCCTTTTTGATTCATCCTTTACTTTTGCATCATCAATAGATATCAATGGAAAATAATGTTCATTACTGGCAATCCAGTCAGCCATAATGAGAAGGCCTGATAAAAGCACCTGAGCTGGCTGTTTAATTTTAGGCAAAGCTTCAATAGTTTCAAAACCACTAACCTTTAAGGCCCAACTAAAAATATTTCTTTGGGTTTGCTTCCATTTTTGATAAACAGCCCTATTCTCCGATTCTTCAAATTGAAAATAATTGCTCGGATATGATTTTCCTTGACAGTTATAATCATCAATAGAATCAATCGGTTTACCATGATGTCCACCAATAATAGTTGTGATATCTTCTTTTAAGCCATATGTATATAAGAGATATTGGCCAGCAACACTATGATGACTTTTTCTAGGAGAAGCCAACTGAAGGGAACTTATCCCCTCAAAACCAGAACGTTCCAGTTTTTCCAAAAGGCGCAGATCTAAATCTTCAGAATTAGAGTAGCCTTTTTGTGTCTGAAAGGCAGGTGTAGCTTTGCCAATATCATGAACGGCAGCTAAAAATTGAATAGTGCGCTTTCCTAAATTATCTGTCTCATGGTCAGTCTCTAAAGAGTCCATGATCAGCTTTTTTTGTCCCTCACCTAACCAGTGCTCCCATAATAAACCAGCTATATCACTAGTATCTTTTAAGTGCTGAGTAAGAGGAAGCCAAAGTAATTGCCCATTCTCTTCTTTCTTTTTAGCCCAAAAACAACAATCCATTTATAGACACCAACTCTCAATTTGACTTTACCCACAGAGTTATTCAAATAATCTGTTTCGTCAGTTATTATATCACAATCCTCAATAATTAAAATTATAATTAGCCGAAGTACTACCTTACCTAACTTAGGCAGATACCAAAAAAGAGAGAATCGGTTTGATTCCCTCTTGGCGCTGATTCCTTGTCTACTATAGTTGACAAAGAGCCAAAATCGCCATACTTAGCATGGCGATTTTTTTAGATTTAGTTGAACAGACAGTTAGTTGAAGCTTTCTTATAAATTGGTAGCTGCGCCATCGTTGCCGAAGTAAATCCATTGATCACCGATGCGGACAAAACGGTTCTTGGCCATATTACCAGAGTCACTATCGAAGTAATAATTGCGACCATCAATAGAAACGAGTTGCCCCTTAACTTGCTTACCTGTTGCAGGATCAAAGTAGAGGTCTTGATTATCAATAGACTTGCGACCTTTGGCTAGATTACCCTGACCATCAGCATAGTACCAAGCATTATCACCAGTTGTGAAGAAGCCATTGACCTTCTTATCACCAGAATTGACATCATAATAGGAAGTATTTCCTTGACCATCTGTGACAAAGTCACCCTTGACTTGGATACCAGAATCTACATCGAAATAGAGTTGTTGACCATTAACCAAGGCTGCTCCCTTAGCTTGTTGGCCAGTTACTTCGTCAAAGTGGTACCATTTGCCATCTATTTCTTGGAAGCCTTTGACAAGATTACCATTGTTATCAGCGTAGTACCAAGCATTGTTACCGGTTGTGAAGAAACCTCCGACGACCTTATCACCGTTATCACCATGGTAGAAGCTGGTATTACCAGATTCGTCTGTTGCGAAGTCACCCTTGACTTGGACACCTGAATCAGGGTTAAAGTAAAGGTCTCGTCCGTCAACTTTGGCAGCTCCCTTGGCTTGCTTACCAGTAGTTTGGTCGAAGTAATACCATTGATCTTGGTTTTCAGCTACTTGTTTGAAACCTTTATAAACATAACCGTTTTCAGCATAGTACCAGTCGTTACCATTTGGTGTGAAGAAACCATTAGATTTGAGGGCTCCTGAGTTGGCATCGTAATAGGAAGTACGACCTTGGTCATCGGTGATAAATTGACCCTTAACTTGGACACCAGTATCTGGATTGAAGTAAAGGATTTGGTTGTTGACAGGGTATTGTCCCTTGACCGCATTACCGTTACCATCCATGTAGTACCAGTCATCACCAACATTGACAAATTTATTCTTAGCCATGGCACCATTATCTTCATCGAAGTAATGGGTACCCTTATCGTCAGTTAAGAGTTGGCCTTTAGCTTGGAAACCATTTTCATCAAAGTAGTAGGTTTGACCATACATGTTTCTATAGCCAATAGCCATGACATTATTAGCATCGAAGTAACGGAAGACCGTCTTGTTAGCATTATTAGGATCTACAAATGGATACCAGTTGTCTCCCTTGTAAAGAATACCTGTCCGACCGTAATAGTAACTATTTCCTTGAGCATCTTGATAGATGGCATCCCGCATCTGAATACCATTTGGCAAGAAGTAATAATCATTACCGTCTTCGGCCTTGTAGCTACCAGTCACCATGTGACCACCTTTATCGAAGTAATAATAGTGACCACCTTCGTAGATAAAGCTGTTGACAGCCTTATTACCCGAAGTTGAGTAATAAGCCATGCCAGTGCCATCATAGTAGAAGCCTGTCTTGGCATTTTGGTCACCGGTGAAGCTGGCTGGTAGGAAGTCACCATTTTCATTTACGGTGAAGTACTTACCGGTTGCATCATCACTGAGGACATAACCAGCACCCTTGCCAAGGACGTTGGTACCATTGAAGTATTTAGCTTCCCATTGTTTAATCTTGGTTGAGGGATCAATTGGCTTACCAGTTGAAATCATGTTAACGGTGAACATGTCTGGGTATTTAGCCTTGAGCTCATCCAAGAAGGCACCACCATATTGAGCTTGGTAGTCGCTTCCGCTGCTCTTAGTATTGGTAGCATAGAGGGTATTATTGATGTAGGCATCAAAGGTTGGATTACCATAGCTATTGGTCCGTTTAGCCGTTACCACTTCTTCACCTGGTAATTGATAAATTTGGTCTGGTACCCAGTCGGCAATGGCTTGAATACCATTAGCGTGGAGGGCCTTGAGGGCATTAGCCAAATCATCCTTAGAACCGTATTTATTGTTCTTGCTCATGGCAAGGTCATAGCGGTCTGAGAAGGCATAACCATTTTGAATGATAGAATCCAAAAAGCTACCGTCTGTGGCTGAAACGTATTGTGGAGCCATTTCAAACGAAGTGATACCCAATTTCTTGAAGAAGTCGGCATTTTCAGCAATTTTCTTGTTGGTATAATCTGCATCATTATTTGCAAAGTCTTGGAAATTTGAGAAGCCTTCATAGATGACTTGAGAATCAAGGGCAGCTGAAGTCTTGAGGGACTTACCATCTGCCTTTTGATTGGTATCTGCTGCAACACGCACATCTTGACCATCCTTAGCGCCAACTGGCACCCAAACAGCCAAATAACCACTCATATCAACGGTTGAGTAACCCTTAATATCATCGGCTGTGAAGGTTAAATTACCATTGGCATCAGTGTATTTAACAATGTTGGTATCAGAATCCTTGAGATAGGATTGAACACCATCCTTAGTCCCTAAAATCAATGGACGATAGGCTTGGTTAGCATGAGCTCGGCCCATATTGACTGTAAGGCTGTCTCCGCCTAGGTCGAGGTTTGGATCATTGCTGACCAGAGTTACTAGACCAGAAGTCCGACTAAGGTCGGTACCCTGAGTATCATCGGCAGACATGAGATCTTGACCGTAACGGACAGATGAAAGGATTTGGTTGTTCCCATTAACCTTATGAACTTCTTCACTTTGACCGCCTGAAACATAGGCTATGCGACCTTGCAGCATAGTTGCGATAGCATCATAGTAAGGAGATTTTTTAGCCATGTACTGACCGTCATCGGTATAAAGATCACCGTAATACACTCGAGGAACAGATTCCATGTTGCTTAGCAAAAGCGCATAGGCTGCCGGAATATTATAATGGGTATAGGTCTTATTAACCTTAGCCATATCCTCATTATAAATCTTGAAGGCATCCTTTAACTGATCAAGAGTAAAGGTATAACCATCTGAATTGGTATCAATCTTTTCCTTAACAATCTTAGCGATAACGGTTTGTACTTCTGAGTCATGAGCTCGAACAAAGGAATAGGTCGGAATAGTATCGCCGTAGGCCGTATCATTAGCCCGCTCCTTATTGACCGATTCACTAATCAAGTTTGAGAGGTCAAGCCGTTGACCAGGTTGCTTGGTTAAAACAGCTAGAGAGGTCAAGCGAGATGAGTTATCAATAGACAGGGCGGTACCATTTGTATCTTCATTATATTGGTTATCATTTAGTGACCAAGCTTCAAGGATAGAAATATGAGCTAAAGCATTGGCTTCGGAATCTGTTACCTTATAGTTGTCCTTGAAGTAATTGCTGTAGACTTGAAGCAAGTCGGCATTGACATTGTCAACGGCATCAACCCGAACCCCATCAAAGTTGGCATCCTTGTCACCTAGGACGATATCGCCCCAGTTCATCAGGTAGTGCAACTGGTTGAGTTGTTCAGCTTGAACGACTGGGTTTGAGTTATCAACGTCATTAGACAACAGGAATTCATAACCCCCTTCACCACCTTCAGTAAAGTATTTCTTAGTACCATCTTGTTGAGTTGGGGTGCGGTTGAGCAGACGGTAGTCAGAATTTGCCCAAGGGGTCAAATCTGAATTGGTATAGAGCAGAGCCCCACCTTGCAGGTGGTCACCCTTATTGAAGTTTTCAGTACTCATGTTCCACTTAGGCTGAGCAGCAACGAAGGCCTCCATAGCTGTCCGTAACCATTGGGTACTATTATCAGAGGTGATCTTTTGTTCAATCTTGGTTTGAATAGATTGAGCTTCTTTATTCAAATCTACCTGAGATGTTTCATTAGTGACTTCTGTCTCATTTGCACTCAAGTACTTATTCATGTAGTTGACATAAGCAACTTGGGTATCCTTGTCAGGCCACCAGCTCATCAAAACAGGGCGCAGGTCGTTTTCATTTGAAGCTTCCCAAGTTTGACCATTGCGCAGAATGTCAACTGGACGGTACCAAGAGTTAGCTGTTAAATAACCATTAACCAATTCAAAACTTTTAGCAGTTGAATCGTAGGCCTTGTTATGACTGGAGAAGTCATCAACCAAGTTGGTTGTCCCTTGTGAGAAGGAATAGGTTGATGTTGACGAAAGGGCACCAGTATCGCTATCAAAGTAGAGCATTTGTCCGTTGACAGTAATGGCAAAATTCTTCTTGTAAGAGCCATCAGCTTGGACATAATAGTATTTCCCATCAATCAACTTAACATTGTCAAGGGACAGGGCTGCTGATTTTTCTTGTTCAGAAGGATCTGTTTGTCCCTCTTGATCTGCTGCTGTTGCCACGTTGGCGGCATCTCTTCGTTGGACACTGGTTCCATCTGTCGCTGGACTAGTGGCTTGGTCAGTCGCTTGATTATTATCAGTTTGACTGTTATCCGCCTGATTTTGATCGGTATTGGCCGTATCTTGCTTGGCCTGATCTTGATTGTTACTTTGATTAGAACCTGCTTGATCTTGATTAGTATTGGCTGATTGGTCAGACGTGTCAGTATCTGTAGTGTTCGTATTCGCGTCATTGGTAGTAGCCTGACCCTGGCCAGTATCTACTCCTACTGTTGCTTGGGCCGTCGTATCATTAGCTACCTTATCCTCTGCGGAAACAGTACCAGCACCAACGAGGCTTACTAAACCAATAGAGGCTACCGCAATCGTAACCCAATGTTTTTTAACCTTGTGAAGCTTATAATGTAGCTTTTTTTCCATAAAAAAACACTCCTCTAGCTATGAGCTTAAAATATTTAGTTATTGGCAGACATACAATTCCTCCTACCAAACTATGCCTCCATAATAGCACTTTCATATTTAAAAACTGAGTATCTTTAATAACAGTTTTTTTGATAATTGTGTCAAACTAGTAACATTACAGACAATTAACTTTCATAGCAATTTCAAATCAATCAAGCTGATTTTTTCATGGATAACATGTAAGTTTCGGAAAGCTTCCCTTACAAGTGCATTGTAAGCCACCAGCTAGGTTAGTTGATTCATTTCTCATAAAAACGGTTTGAAGGCATAAGAAAAAGCCTGGGACAAACTGTCACCGGACTAGTATTTTACAGATATAAATGATTTTAAAACAGGGACTGAGATATTAAAAAATTGAGGGTTGGGAAACTCTCCCCACTTGGCTTAAAATAAATTTTTAGCTACCTCTTGCTTAATATGCTCCCACTCTTGCTGAGCACGGGCCAACTTACGTTCGTAGTCAGCCTGACCCTTGTAAGCATATTGCACCAAATAGTTCTGTTTAACAAGCGGGATTTGAGGAACCGGAATTTCTAGGAGCTGAGCTGTTGAGATGTTCAAAACAGCCTTACCTTTATCGGCTGTATCAATCAGGGCTTGACCCAAATCAGACTCTAAAAATAATTTGAGGTAAAAGCCATTCAATTCCTCAATTGGCCTTAAGACTGTGATATTCGATGATGCTACAATGGGAAAATCCTGTCCTTCAAAAACTGCAACCTTTTTGACCGTTCCTTTAGAAGCCACAAGAACATCGCCAGTTTCCAAGAGATACTTTTGCAACTTATCTTGCTCATCATCAAATGTCTTAAGATGATCGTAATCAATACCAAACTCCGTCATATCTGACAGATTAATATAACTAATCCGACCAGGATCAGCCTTACCAGACACAGCCTTACCTTTGAAAGCTCGCGCTACTTGCCCTAACGGCAATTTCTTTACCGGATTAGCAAGATAGTCTTCAATTAGCTTCATGGTATGCCTCCTTCTCCCTTTATTTTCATGGAAATCCATGAAAGTACTCATTCTTCTGCTATATCATACCTTAAATTTTCAAGAAAATCAAAGGGAGAAAAAAATCAGTCTGAGGAGAGACAGAGACTGATTTTTCCTGAGTCTGAAAGCAAAAGAGTGAGCTTAGTCTGGGGACATCCCCCCTGAACTCTAGATAAGAGAGTAAATCGCTAGCTTTCCTAAACCTGAATAATCAATTTAAACCGGCCATGCCCTGACAGCGTGATTCAAACTCAACTAACTTAATTAGAGAGATTTGAGTGCCTTGACCGCAGCAATTGCTGCTTGATAATCCGGTTCAGAATTAATATTATCCAAGTATTGGGTATAGGTAATTTTATTCTTTTCATCCAAGACCAGAACAGCCCGAGCCAGTAGGTGCCACTCTTCCATCAAAACTCCATAAGCCTGACCAAAGTGGTTATCATAATAATCTGACAACATGATGGCTTCATCTAGACCTTGCACGCCACACCATTTTTCCTGTGCAAAGGGAAGATCTGCTGAAACAGTGATCACAACTGTATCCGCAAGCTCTGATAATTCTTTATTAAAAATCCGTGTCTGCGTTGAACAGACTCCTGTATCAATTGATGGCACAATACTGAGGACCTTCTTCTTTCCAGTAAAATCCGATAAACTTTTTTGGCTTAAATCCGAGGCCATCAAGGTAAAATCTGGTGCTATATCCCCCACCTGAAATTGTTTATCTATAGCTATAGTAACTGGTTCTCCAAAAAATGTTGGCATAGTTTTCTCACTTTCTAGCCGTCTCCTAACGACAGCTCAATCATAACTCTTTTAGAAAAAGATTTCTAAAATTTTGTTTAGAGACTCTAAAGCAATAAAAAAGTCTGGAAGTAAATTCCCAGACTCACTTAACTTCTTAATCGGACTATTTCCCTTGAAATTCCTGGAAAAGTTCCAAAATTTTTGCTGCAACTGCTTGGCTGTCAGCTTCAACTTGGTCATCCGCATAAGTCTTCAAGTAAGGGTAGTGTCCCACCTGAACAGCGTAGAGAGCTTCCTTAAACATATTGATGTCATTTTTATCATTGCCAAAGGCGATATAAGGCTCCTTGATAACCTCCTTGATGGTAGAGGCTTTACTGATATTACTTGGATTGAGATAGAGACACTTTTCATTTTCGTGGTAGGTGATCTCAAACTTGTTCATTTCCTTAGTCCGATAGGTAATATCCGCCAGTAAATCTTCGTGGTTGCCCAGATAAACCACCATTTTGATAGGATTCTTTAGGTCGTCAGCGGAAACCTTCTGAGCCAAATTCAGAGGATCAACCATTTTTATAAAGGGAATATAGTCCTCAATTCCCGTTGTATAGTTAAAGGAATTGTCCACAAAGAAAGGCAAATTGTAATAGCGACAGTACTTAAGAGCTTCCTGGTAACCTTCGTAGTCCAGCTTGTGCTCCAGAATCAACTGGCCCTTTTCATAGACCAAGCCACCATTCAGTCCAAATACTCGTTCCTTGGCTAGGTCTTGACCTAACATATCAAGCGAGTCGCGATAAGAGCGGGCCGAAGCAAAATTAACCTTGTGACCATATTGTTCAGCCTGGAGCAGAACGTCCTTAATTTCCTCATCAATACTATAGGCATCAAACGACAGAGTTCCATCCAAGTCAAAAATAAAATTCATAGCAAACTCCTAATTGAGTATAGCTCAGAAATGGCCTACCCACCATTATTAAAGCACTTACGATTATAGCAAAAAACTAGGCCGAAACCTAGCTTTTACTGGATATTTGTGGCCTGACTGCCACTTTCTTACGAATTTTCAGGTAGAGGAAAAAACAAACAGATGCATAAATGACTAAGGTCACCAAGCTTCCCTCAATACCAAATTTACCACCGGTTAAAAAGTCTGGTCCAGCCAACTTGAGCTTAATAATAGCTGACGGCAACACATCTAAACCAGAAACCTGAACACCAAAGATGGAACCCTGAAAACAGTTCCAAGCCGCATGAATACCAAAAGCTCCCCAAAGATTACCTTTCCAAATAAGGTAAAGACACATCATGAGACCAAAAAGAGTTGCATTGGCAAATGAAATCAGGGTCACATTAGGATTCAATAAATGCATGGCCGCAAACAGGACTGATACAATGGAGACGGCTGTTATCCTGTGGTGATGACTGGCTAAAACCGGCAATAACCAGCCCCTGGTCATCAATTCTTCACCAGCACTTTGGACCTGCCAAGCTAGGATAAAAAGAATGAGAAACCCTAGACTTGAGACCGTCAGATTTATTTTATCAATCTGAACAATACCAAAAAGACCAAGTAAGAAGATAATCAAAGTAAACATTGCTCCACCTAGGAGCCAACCTTTTAGCAATTCCACTCCTGCTCGATTCTTAAAGAGACCCATAGAGGAAATGGGACGCCTTTCAACCCATTTGACCCAGACAAAGAAAACCAAGAAAACACCAAAATCATAGTTCAAAAAGGCCAACGCCGTTATAGCTGTCGTTTGGCTGGCCAAGCCAAGCAGGGATAAAATCTTGACAAAAATAGTTACGATACCAATTCCCAGCAATTGACCAACAATAAATAACAGAAGGCCAAGTGGGAGCACAAAAACAATAGGCCTAATAAGTCTACCTTTAGCAGTCTCTATAAAAATATTCTGCTTCATATTATCACCTCCGCAAATTAGGTTTAATTATGTTGTACCATTTTGATATATATATATATTTAATATATACTATTTTAATATAACAGATTCCACCAAAATTTGCAAGGGCAATCAAAACAAAAAGGCACAGACTAAAACTGTACCTTAATATCTAAATAGGTATTTAACACCATTCATCAACAGCGGTTTGGGCTGCGATGCGGCCAAAGGTGAAGATGTCGGTCAGAGAGTTACCGCCTAGGCGGTTACCGGCATGGAGACCACCAGCAACTTCTCCTGCTGCATAGAGACCTGAAATTGCTTGGTCCTTCTCGTTGAGGACATGGGCCTGAGTATCAATCTTCAGGCCACCCATAGTATGGTGAACAGCTGGTTTGCGAGGAGTCGCATAAAATGGTGCCTTTTCAACCTTGAGGTCAAAAGCTCCCTTATCAAATTCAGGGTCGTAACCCGCATCAACATAGGCATTATAGTTAGCGATAGTTTGAACAAAAACCTCTGGATTAACACCGATTTGTTCAGCTAGGCCCTCCAGACTATCATCGCGGAAAAGGGTGCCCGTAACCACTTGGGCATCAATCTTTTCTTGGCTGGTATTATAGGCAGTCGCCTTGATATTATCATCAGCAATCAGGTAGAAGAGGCCGCCGTTGTCAATAGCTGCCTGGGCCAGTTTGTCTCGGCTACCATATTCATCGACAAAGCGTTTACCCTGCTGATTGACCATAACAAAGTTAGCTGGTGGGACTTGCAGGCCTGAGAAGAGGGCTCCTGTATTTGGATCAGAAACCGGCATCATTTGCGTGAAGCCCATACCTACCAAATCAGCACCGACCGATTGACCGAGAATGATACCATCCCCTGTAATGGCTGGTGAGTTCGAGGTCTTGATGTCATCATCAATCTCAGTCCAGTAGGTATTGTACTTCTGAAGCATCTTGGTATTGGCTCCAAAGCCACCAGAAGCCAGAACTACAGCCTTGGCATGAACGGTGATAGTTTGGCCGTTGCGACCGGTCGCAATAGCACCCTTGATTTGACCGTCTTCAACAATCAAATCTTTAACTGGAGTATCCGTCAATATAGTGCCGCCAGCCTTGCGAACGTAATCGTCCAAAACAGAAATATAAGCAAATCCCATTGGCACCTTAGGCTTGTGGCCCCGCCGCCAGATGGCTCCAACAGGCATGGTTACATCGCTGTGGTCAAATTCAACCCCGACATTTTCCAACCAGTGCACCGAATCCAGAGCATGCTCGGTCAGAATTTTGACCAAATCGTAATTACCGTGGATTTCATTACCCTTGAGGTCGGTCCGCTTACCACCCAAATAGGTTTGAATCCTATAGAGTAGCTTAGAATCGAAGAGGAAGCTTGGATTCTTGAGATAGGCATGAACTTGTTCCTGCAGAGCTTGGAAGTCATCCCGATATTCTGAATCAATAGCTGACAAATCCATAGAAATCAATTCTTCCAAATTGTGAGCTTCACCAGGATTTGCTGCAAAAGTCTTTTGCCAGTCAGGGTCTGGAGCATTCATAGGACCACCAGCTCGAACGGTATTACCACCTAGGGCTGGGAATTTTTCCAAGAGGACGACAGATTTTCCCTTCTGCAGGACTGTAGCAGCCGCTGATAGACCAGCGCCCCCACCACCGACAACCAGCACATCGGTCGTCAAGTCCTTATCTTCCTTATCCAAGGCAGATGGAGCCTTAGGTCTTTTCTTGAGGGTGTCAGGATTTCCACCAGCCAGACGAATGGCCCTAGCAACCCCGTCCAAGACTCCATTGGAGGTTACAGAAGCTCCCGAAACGGCATCAACATTGAGGGTCTGTCCTTCAATAATCTCATTAGGAATCCGTGTAAAGACAATATCAGAAATACCCGAAGTTTCACCCGAACTATCAATATCAATCTTTTCAATACGATCCTCTGACAGGCTGACCGTTACAGGCAAAGGTCCATTGTGACCTTGAGTGGTTACCTGATAATCTCCTGGTTCAAAATGCACTTCTTCAGGCTCATTGAGCTGATTGGCAACGGTCACAAAGCGGACAAAACGATAGAAACAGGTTTCCAAAAAATCTACCGTCTTTTGGTCTTTCAGGTCACCCTGCTCATCAAAGACCTTGTGGGCAAAGCCCAATAAGAATTCATTACCTGGCATAACGGTCGCATTGACACCAGGGGCGTCCAAAATCTGCCGCAGATGCAGTTGAGCTCGAGAAGATCCTTGCTCAGAATAGGAAGCACCAACAATCATGACTGGCTTGCCATCCAAGGGATGAATATTGAAGGAGAGCCATTCCAGAAGACTGTTGAGGCTAGAAGGTATAGTATGGTTGTGCTCAGGGGTAGCAATAATAACCCCATCCGCTTCTGAAATCTTTTGATTAAAATTTTGAATGACCACTGAATTCGTTTGATCATTGGTTTCATTGAACATGGGTACCTGATCAATATCCAAAATATCAATTTGGGCCTTTTTAGCAAAGTACTTGGCCATAAATTGCAACAATTTTCGATTATAGGAATGTTTAGCATTGGTCCCCGTAATAGCAACTAATTTCATGATTTCTCCCTTCTCCTCCTAGTCGGCTAGTTCCCAAGCAAAGGCTTGTTTACGCTTGGTATCAGCTTCCTTAACCAGCTGGTTGGTCAGCTCAGCAAAAGCTAAGAATTCCGCAAAACAGTCTTCGAGCTCGCTGACCTTATCAGGATTATTGAGCTGACCATCATCGGTCAAGACCTGCTCAGAATGACCCAGGAGAAATTCATTCCCTGGCATCACTCTTGCCTTAAGCTCTGGCGCATCCAAGATTTGCCGCAAGTGAGCTTGGGCCCGAGATGTTCCCAGAAGTCCCAGAGATGCCCCAACAATCATGACAGGCTTATTAATCAAAGGTCGACTGGTATAGGCAATCCATTCCAGCGTACTTGAAAGGGGAGCTGGAATGGTGTGGTCATATTCCGGTGTCGCAATGATGACCCCTTGGGCTTGAGCAATTTTCTGATTAAATTCTGCTACAACTTGAGGCGCCTGTTTTTCCTCAGGTTCATTAAAGGCTGGCAGGTCCTTAATTTCTAGAATTTCAATCTCAGCCTCTTGGGCAAAATGTTTAGCCATGAATTTTAATAATTTCCGGTTGGTTGACCGGTCAGAATTGGTCCCAACAATCGCAACTAATTTCATTTTGTTACCTCTTTCACATTTTTTCATCCTCATTGTACTACGCCCTTATTTTTTTGTAAACGCTATCTTCCATTTTTTAATGTCATAGTATCTTTTTATCATGTAATAGTATTGCTTTTACCAAAATTTCCAAACTTTTATTAGATTTTTTGTTAAATAGCATTGACAGCGTTTTCAAAAGATAGTATAGTCTTTGTGAAAACATATACAAAGTTTTAGAAAGGACTTTTCCTATGACAAAAAAATTTAACAGATGGCCAGTAATTACTGCTTCTACTGCCATCCTCCTCTGTACAGGTGCCATCTATGCCTTCAGTGTTTTGGCTGGTCCCCTTAGCAAGCAAACTGGTTGGACCATGCCCCAAATTATGTTGGCCTTCACCATTAATAATGCTATCGGTCCTATCCCCATGATACTTGGAGGCTACCTAGTTGATAAGGGCTATGTTAAGTGGACCATCTCACTTGGTGCCCTCCTCTTTGCGACTGGCTTTTGTCTCAGTGGTTTTGCCACCAGCCCAGGTATGCTCTATCTCACTTACGGCTTGATGGCTGGGCTTGGTCAAGGATTTGCTTATTCCGGTGCTCTCAGCAATACCTTACGACTCTTCCCTGACAAGCGCGGCTTAGCATCTGGTATCCTAACAGCCGGTATGGGCTTTGCAGCCGTAACGGTTATTTCCATGTTCTTCCTTGGTGCTTTCTCTGGTCTCATGATTGCTTCGCAAGCCGCCACAATCGGTCAGTCCATGTTTGGTCTATCGGCAGGAACCGCTGCCCTCTATGTCAGTCTCTATTCTATTAGTAATTCTAGTGGCCGCTTTATCTGGGGAACGGTTTCCGATAAACTGGGACGAAGCAAGACCTTAACTATCATTTATTCAGTTGTTGCCCTAGCCTTGTTAGTATTGACCATCATTCCAGGTCAGCTCGGTTTTGCCATCGGTATCATCGGACTTGGAATTTGCTTTGGTGGTGTCATGGGAGTCTTTCCTTCTATCGTTATGGAAAATTATGGACCAGTCAATCAAGGGACCAATTACGGGATTGTCTTTACCGGTTACTCCCTAGCAGCCTTCTTTGCTCCCCGTGTTGCCGTGCAAATGGCAAGTAGTAATCAGGGCAATTACAGCTCAGCCTTCTATGTCGCAATCGTGCTAGCTTTAATTGGTTTGGCCATTAACCTAGTTTACGCCAAATTGAGCAAGAAAAATGCTTAATAGATGACCATAAGAGGTGGGCTTGACCACCTCTTTTTTTCTGTTTAACAGGATTTGGAAATCGACCAATTTAGGAACCATGGCCCAGAGATCTCTCGATTTTATTGGGCTTGCTCAAGGTTTATAGAGCTATGTGGCTTTCATTTCCTGGTTGACATTTCACAAAATGCTTATGATATAATGAGCTTACGATACTAAATAAATGAGGGTAGTTTATGGCTAAAAGTTCATCATATATTAAAGACGATCCATCCGGTTTCCCCTATGATTTTTACCAGACCCACTTGATTGACGGACAGCCAGACATTATGTATCATTGGCACCCTGAACTAGAAATTTCCTATGTTAAAGAAGGCAGGGGAACCTATCATATTAATTATGAGGCCTTTGACAGCCAAACCGGTGACATTATACTGGTTCAACCCAATGCCATGCACTCTATTCAGGTAGCTACTGGACAAGAACTGACCACAAACACCTTTGGTATCAATCTGGACAATCTGGGGCGCTCTATTATTGACAAGTATAGTCAACGCTACCTACAACCTCTGCATAATGGTCATTTTAAATTGACGCCCCATATTCAACCTGATATGCTTGGTTACCAAGCCATTAAAACCTGTCTCTTCGACATTTTTACTTTAGTTAGTGAGCAGTCACTTTATTTTGATATGCTTTTAAAATCCAAGTGCCACGAACTGCTCTACCTACTCTTTAAGTACCGCTATATCAATCGCCACTATACAGACAATACCTATCAGAACTATCAAAAACTTAGGGAACTGATTGATTATATTAATGAGCATTATGCTGAGCATTTGACCATTTCCTTTTTAGCTGACTACTTTGGTTACAGCCGTACCCACTTTATGAGTATCTTTAAACAACATACTGGGTCTAGCTGCCTAGAATTCATTCTTCAGGTAAGACTCAACAAGGCCTGTGAACTGCTTGTGCAGACTAGCCTCACTATTCAGGATATTACGAGTCAAGTCGGCTTCTCCAACCAATCTAACTTTAATCGTCAGTTCAAGAAATACTATAAACTGACTCCCAGACAATATCGGCAAGAGTTTTCAGGAAAAATTTTGCGAGAATAGTGTTCCACTCCAAAACAAGATTACTCTATTCTGGGAAAACACAAAAAGGCTCTATATATCCTAAAAGGGATAACGAGCCTTTTCTTATCAATACTATTTGAAAATCAAAATCAGATAATTTGTGCTTACTAGTTTGCTTGACATTTTTAGAGGAATAGCGAACGAAGTGAGCTTGAAATGATATCTTCGCCCTAGTGATATGATTCACAACACCTGCGGGGTTGCGAATTACGGGAAATTGAGACCTTTAATAGAAGCTCATCATCAGCAAGGGAGTAAAGACATCAGCTGCTAAAGCAGCAAATGCCGCAGTAGTTGATTGCAGTCTTGGCACCACTTCGAGGTGCAGAAAGGACAGCTAGTCACCCTTGCTGGGGTAGTAAAATAGTCCGGTGGACTATTTTAGCCCGACACCTTGAAATTGGAAGTGAGGGACCACGAAGGTCTTGGAAGGTTTTGATGACTGTCAAAGCCCTTTCTATCTGACTCCCTAACGCCAATCGCTATGACGATTGACTAGCTCCCTCACTAACTCAGTTAGGCCAGTAAAATTGACTGTCCTAACTTCGTGTCACCATAAAACACCTTTGGATTTAATAACCCCTTCCTCAAACGGTTTGTTCTTGCGTCCACACTAGTTAGAAGTGGCTGTTTTTTGCCTGAGCCTAGAAATGAAAAAGCGAAGGCTATCGAATTTTGAATTTGGTTAAGTATAAAAAGCTGTTATGGCATTACTACTGTCATCAAAGTCAGAGTGGTACTCAAAAATTATAAACCTTTCCTTTTATCGCATGACAATGCAGCTCCTTCAGCCTTACCATGATAGATTGGAGGCATAATGCTTTTTCTTAAGGAACACTATCAGCAGTATAGCTATCATCCGATAAAATACGGGACAGAAAACGACGTGTCCGCTCTTCTTTAGGCGCTGTGAAGAACTCCTGAGGAGGAGCTGATTCAATGATATGACCACCATCCATAAAAACGATATGACTGGCAACATCTCTTGCAAAACTCATTTCATGTGTCACTACAATCATGGTCACACCTTCCTCAGCCAGTTGCTTCATAACCCCTAAAACATCTCCAATCAATTCTGGATCCAATGCAGATGTTGGTTCATCAAAAAAGATAACATCAGGCTTCACTGCAATCGCACGCGCAATGCCAATACGCTGCTGCTGACCACCAGACAGCTGATTAGGATGATAATCCTTATAACTTAGCAGTCCTACCTTCTCTAAAGCTTTTAAAGCTACTGTTTCTGCTTGTTCCCTTGGAATTTTTCTAGCAATAACAAGACCTTCCAAAATATTTTCCAGGGCTGTTTTGTTAGTAAAGAGATTATAATGTTGAAAGACAAAAGCTGTCTTCTTCCGAATAGTCAATATCTCTTTACGATTCAGGTCAGCTAGGTCATAAGACTGATTATCCAAAGTTAGCCGACCTTGATCGGCCTTTTCGAGATGATTGAGACAGCGCAATAAGGTTGTCTTCCCTGAACCACTAGGTCCCAGTATAACAATAACATCTCCTTTATTAACCTTTAAATCAACCTTGTCAAGGACAGTCTTATCTCCAAATTGCTTTGATAATTTTTTAACATCTAACATAGATCCTCCTTAAGAAAAGTGCTTCTCTAAGGCTGAGAAGCCCCATTGGATGAAACCGCAGATAATAATATAAATAATGAAAATTACCAGATAAGATTCAAAATATTGGTAACCGTGAGCTGCTTCTACCTTGGCAATCGCCGTTATATCCTTAACCGTCATCACAAACACCAATGATGTCCCCTTAACGATATTAATGACTAGATTACAGAGATTGGGCAGAGCGTTTCGTAAAGCCTGAGGAAAGACAATCCTAAAATAGCTCTGAGTAGTGGTTAAACCAATAGACTGAGCCGCCTCTAGCTGTCCTTTATCAACAGTTAAAATAGCCGCACGTAAAATTTCTGATAAAGTTCCCGTTGTCATTAAGCTAAAGATAATAAAAGCATAATAAATAGGATTGAGTTTAAAAATATCAAGGCCGCTTGATTTTAAAAACGCATTTAAAATACTGGGTAAAAGACTGTAGAAAAATAAGATTAGGAGTATCGGCGGGGTTGCACGGATAAAGGCCAAATAGACTACCGAAAAAGCCGTCACACCTTTGATTTTATAAATTCTTCCTAATGCCAAAAAAAGGGCCGGTAAAAAACTTAATAGAAGCGAGACGACCATGATAGCTAAAGTAACAGGAACGCCTTTTAAGGAGAGTAAAAAAGTATGAATAATATAGTTAAAATCCATAAGCCCTCCTAACTATTTTCTAGATCTAGATGATGCTCCAGCAGATGAGAAGCCACTGATAAAATCAAGGCGAGTCCCCAATAAATAAAGGCAACAGCTGTATAAGTTTCCAAGGAATAATTGCCCAGATTACGGCTAATTAGTAAATTACCTGCTCCCATGACATCTACCAAACCAATCGTATAAGCTAAGGCAGCATCCTTCATCAAATTTAAAATAGCTGTTGTAATATTGGGCAGGGCAATTTTAAAAATCTGCGGTAACAAAATTCGTCTAAAGGTCTGATAGCCTGTCAAACCAATACTGAGGCCAGCTTCCATTTGTCCCTTAGGTACCGCTAAATAAGCAGCTTTAAAAACTTCTGACACAGATGCAGCAAAGAGTAACACCATGGTTACAACAACAAAAATCGTTCGTGACCAACCATCAACATCCAAATGGAGCCACCATGTCAAAAATTGAGGCAATCCATAAAAAACCAGAAAAAGCAAGACAATCGGCGGAGTACACCTTAGTGTAAATACATAAGCCCTAGCAAAACCAGCTAAACCAGTATCAGAACCTACCTGTGCCCAAGTCAGACTAGCTCCCAAAAGTGTTCCTAAGAACACCGTTAAAGCAATAACCCACAAGGTCACAGGGAGGGCAGACAAAATAATTGGAAGAACCTTAAAAATATAAGACGGTGTATAAGAAACCATGGCTTCCCCCCTTTATTTTGTTACATAATTGAAAACATCTTCTCCAAAATATTTCTTTGATAGCTTAGCTAGAGTTCCATCATTTTTCACTTCTTTAATAGCTTTGGTATAGTCCTTAACAAATTTTTTGTTGGATGTATTGCGATGAATCAAAGGGTAAGTCTCAATTCCTTTATAGGGAACCCACGTCAGCTGATCAGCGTATTTATGGTAAGCACCGTCCTTATCCTTAACAGCTTGTTCAAACGATAGCTTTATATCAAAATAAGCATCATAGCGTCCCTCAAGTACCCAAGCATAGGCATCCGCCATGGTAAAGCTTTCAGCAGCTTTAAGGTCTATGGTATGTTCCTTGTGTTTCTTATTATAATCTTCAATTACATTCCATTGGGCATTTTGAGGAGAAATAGGAACTAATTTGCCGCTTGATTGGGCAAAGGAATCAATATCTTTAAATTTTTCTTTATCGTCCTTGCGAATAGTAAAGCCAATAACACTGGCACCAATCGGATCATCAGGAATAATAAATTTTTGCGCCCGCTCCTTTGTATACCAAGCACCCTTAATCCCGATATCATATTTTCCGGATTCCAAACCAATTAGCAAATCTTCATCACTTGTACCGGTATAATCGAACTTATATTGAGGTAACTTCTTATCAATCGCTTTTAGAACCTCAACTTCATACCCTGTATGTTTTCCTTTATCATCAACATAATCATAAGGAGCATAATTCTGCGTATGGGCAATTTTTAAGGTTGTTACCTTATCACTATTAACTCCTTGTCCTGCAAAATGACGGCCGATAAAGGTACCGCCAATAAGTAAAACAAGAATTCCGCCTGCTATGAACCATTTTTTTGTGTTATTTTTTTGTGCCATCCATTGACCTCCATTCTACCAAGCAGCTGCTTCTTTTACCCAAGCTATGCGCTCAGCGCCGATATCACTTGAAATCGTGCAGTCAGCACCAATAATAGTGGCTCTTGTACCTGCTTCTTGTAAAAGTTCTTTCACACGCGCTTGAACTTCATCTTTACTGCCACTGTACAACACTCCCTCTTGAGTATTGACAAAACCACCTAAAACAGATTTTCCGCCAAAGAGCTCTCGTCCCTTGGACAGACTAACTCCTTCAGGCTTTACTGCCCAGTTATATACCTGCGCTGGATAGTCTTTAAAGAAACCGATATTGTTAGTAGCACCCTCATAGCCACAAATGTGAAGCACACTCACCCCGTCCACCTGATGAGCTGCTTCAAGAATTTTTAAATCACTCGGAGCTATGTAATGGCGGTAATCTTCGTCAGAAACTCTATCATCTTGAATAGACTGTACACTGAGATAAATACCATCAATTTTAGCTTCAGTAATTATCTTTCTGACTAAAATGGCAATATCACCAGCAATCGTATTTAGCACCCTTTTCAAGATTTGTGCATTTTCATGCAGAAAATCAGCAATAAAAGTATCTCCACTTGCTATCTGGCCAGCTAACTGCCATTTGAGATAAGTTACAGGAGCGAAAATATTATAAATCGCAACGATGTCCTCCGTAAAACTATTTTTAATAGCCTTAACCAGCTCTACCTGTTGCTCAAACCAAGGATGGTCTTCACCAATAGAACTGATTTCAGATAAGTCTTGAATAGAGGAGACTCCTGTAGTAATTAGAGGGTTGGGATAAGTGAAAAAGCCATCGCTCATAATCTTAATAAAGTCAGGATCTACTTCCTTAATAAATTTACGATGTCCTTCAAGGTTCTTCTGAAAAATAGTGTGGTTATTAAGCCCTTGACCTAATTCATCTTCTGGCAAAAAATGGTACCAAAAACCGACCGGCACTCTGTCCACAGATTCTCCATGAAAGGCTTTTATGACTCTCTCTTTTCTACTGATAACCATAGACTTCCTCCTATAACATCCATTGCTTTTCTAAAAATATAAGTGTATTGAGACACCTACAAAACTTATTTTCATTCTATCACCTTCTAAGAATCTGTCTAATCTATATTTTTTATTCTCCGCTATAAATTTTTCTTATAGATAGCGTCGTGAGGCTAAAGTATTTTCAAGCGAGAACTATTGAACCAGTCTCCAATCACAAGCATTCAAAGAAACCTGATCCCCTGTTAAATCAGACGCCAATAATTGTTACCTCACCTTGGTAAACTTGTTGTCTTCTATTTTTTTCTGCAACCTCAAACAGTGCTCCTAAACTGGCACAAAGCTAAGACTTTAGAGATCCCCAATAATATTGACTTCCTTTGCTTTTATTCCTTCCTATTCCCCTGAAATGAAGCCCATTGAACAGGTTTGGGCGGAGATTCGTAAAGACGGCTTCAAACACAAGGTCTTTAAAAACCTTAAAGAATGTCATTAATCAGCTACAAGCGGCATCCAAGGACTTCATTGGCAGGATTTACAAATGATTGTCCACCAAAAGTGGACGGCCATTCTTTTCGAAAATATGACTTTCTTAAAGAGGAAAAAGATTTTCAGATTGTAATCTTATACTCTTTGAAAAACAAAATTAGCATTTGGGATATTTCTTAGGTTGTGCGGACGCAAGCAACCTCCTCCGGAGTTTCATTGCTAGTTTTTGAGCCTAGGGTCTCAAAATTTCCGTTATTCGTAACAGCGCAACTGTTACGAATAATACCACAAGGGCGAAAGTATCCCAATTTGTCTATTCTGTTTACATTAACTGAGATTAGAACAATGGATATTCTTTTGTAATAACTGCTATTTTTGAATTTAAATGAGTATTAACTAGAATCTTGGTTAAAATTTTTAAAAGGATGGTGGGGTTAGCTAATGACTATCTCAGTATCATGAGTACACATAAAAAGCCACTAGGAAACCTAGTAGCTCTTTTTATCCAAACTCAGCTACAAGCTTACTTTTTAAGGTTGTAGAATGAGTTGATTCCTTTATATTGAGCAACTTCACCAAGTTGATCTTCGATACGAAGCAATTGGTTGTATTTAGCAATACGGTCTGTACGTGAAAGTGAACCAGTCTTGATTTGACCTGCGTTAGTTGCAACTGCGATGTCAGCGATTGTTGAATCTTCAGTTTCACCTGAACGGTGTGATACAACGGCAGTGTATCCAGCTTCCTTAGCCATTTCAATAGCTTCGAAAGTTTCTGTCAAAGTACCGATTTGGTTAACCTTGATAAGGATTGAGTTTGCGGCACCTTCCTTGATACCACGTGCAAGGTAGTCAGTGTTTGTAACGAAGAAGTCGTCACCAACCAATTGAACACGGTTACCAAGACGTTCTGTGAGGGCCTTCCAACCTTCCCAGTCGTTTTCATCCATAGCATCTTCGATTGTGATGATTGGGTATTTGTTTACCAAACCTTCGATATAATCGATTTGTTCTGCTGCAGAACGTTTAGCACCTTTTTCACCTTCGAATTTAGTGTAGTCGTAAACGCCATCTTCGTAGAATTCAGATGAAGCACAGTCGAAACCAAGCATGATTCCTTTTTCACCAGCTTCGTAACCAGCAGTTTCGATAGCCTTAAGGATAGTTTCTACACCATCTTCAATTCCGTCGAAACGAGGTGCGAATCCACCTTCATCACCAACGGCTGTTTCAAGACCACGTTCTTTAAGGATTTTCTTCAAAGCATGGAATACTTCAGCACCCCAACGAAGACCTTCCTTGAATGTTGGTGCGCCAACAGGCATAATCATGAATTCTTGGAAAGCAATTGGAGCGTCAGAGTGAGAACCACCGTTGACGATGTTCATCATTGGCGTTGGAAGAACTTTAGTGTTGAATCCGCCAAGGTAGCTGTAAAGTGGGATTTCAAGGTAGTCAGCGGCCGCGCGTGCTGCAGCGATAGACACACCAAGGATGGCATTAGCACCCAATTTACCTTTGTTAGGAGTACCATCAAGAGCGATCATTGCACGGTCGATTGCTTGTTGGTCGCGTACATCGTAACCGATGATAGCTTCTGCGATGATGTTGTTTACGTTGTCAACAGCTTTTTGAGTACCAAGTCCGCCGTAACGAGATTTGTCACCATCACGAAGTTCAACTGCTTCGTGTTCACCAGTAGAAGCTCCTGAAGGAACCATACCACGTCCGAAAGCACCTGATTCAGTATAAACTTCTACTTCAAGTGTTGGGTTACCGCGTGAGTCAAGGACTTCGCGTGCGTAAACATCAGTAATAATTGACATTACAATACTCTCCTTATGAGTTTAATTTTTTTACACCATAATAGTAACACAAACTTTGTTAATTCGCAAACAAGAACCGTATCATCTAAGAACTAAAACTGCCTAGCCATAAAGGTTCGTTGCAAAAGGAAAACCGATTATATATCCCACTTTCTCTGACACAAACAAGTCTTAGTAATTCACTTATCTTCAAATTCCAAGAACTAAAAACTAATAAGACTATTTTTCAAAATTTCTAAGCTCCTATTTCAAACTGGTTTAAGGCGGTCTAGCCATTCTCTCCTATCTTATGGTAGAATGGGTCTACGAGGTAATCTATGGACAATATAGAAAAGAAATTAATGGCTGCTGCTTCTGGGGAAACCAGACTCAAGCCTGATGAACAACGCCAGTACATTGGTACTTTTAGAGAGCGTGTCCTCTTAACTATTGATAAAAATATGGGCAACCGTGACGATGTCAAAGCGGTTTTTCCAAAAATCTTAGAGGATTTAAAGAGCAAGTACCCCGTCATCAAGATTAAATCCTGTGCCAATCTGACCCAGACCAATCAGGTCATCTACATGAAGATAGCTCAGGAAGCGGGTATCAGTTTCACCAATGTCAATGAAAAGGGCCAACACCTTTTTGACCTAATTATCCATACAGACAAGGCTGTTAATCTAGAGGAGACGGATATTTTCAAGGTCTATCCTCAGTACTTCCAAAAACCATCTGAGTCTGTCCCTGTAAAAAAGAGTTTCTGGAAAAAACTATTTAAGTAGGCTAATTGGCCGATGTCATTAAGTTAAGCCGCTTCATTCATTTTTTAGAATGGAGGGGCTTTTTTATTTTAGCTGACCTATAGCCAAGGACTATACCACTGAACTATAATTAACTATTTTTCAAATGGAGTCAGACAAGGTACAATATTTTCATAACATTTAGTAAAAAAATGAGGTGAGACAGATGACACAAGCAAAATTTCAACTGGTAGGATCACTCCTGCGACCGGCTAATCTCCGTCAGTATAAGACAGAAATTGAGCAACGCGATGATATTAGCTATCCCTTCTACGATGCTCTTCCTGGCTATCAAGAAACGGAAACTGCAGATATCAAAGAAATTGTGGCCCAACAAAAGGCTCATGATATTTCTCCCTTGACCGATGGCGAATTTGGCCGCTCCATGTGGCATCTGGACTTTATCTGGGGGCTCCAAGGTATTGAACGCTACATCGCCCAACAAGGTTATACCTTCCAAGACCATGAAGAGGGAGATTTTGAAACCCGAAAGGATATTGGTATCCGCATTACCACTCCACTTTCCGGTAAAAATCACCACTTCCTTGATATTTACAAGTTGGTGAAGGCAGAGGCTGGTGACCAACCGACCAAGCAAACCATTTGGGGACCTGCCCACGCTTACACAGAGCTGGCAATTTTCGATGAGCTTGCTGGGCCCGACCAAGTTTACAAGACTAATGAAGAGCTCAGGGCTGGACTCATTGGGGCCTATAAGGAATTTTTGAGCGAATATAAGGAAGCTGGCGGGGAAATCGTCCAATTTGATGACTGTCTCTGGGAGCTCTTTGATGCTAGCAATCCGCTGACACCATTTGCCGGTCTTAGCAATGAACAACTGGCTGGATTAGCAGACGACTTTATAGCCATCAACAATGAAGTCGCTGACTACGGCCACCAAATTGGACTCAAGGTCTGGACCCACAACTGTCGTGGTAATTACGAAAGTCGTTCGGCAACTGGTGGAACCTATGAGGCCATCGCTAAGAAATTCCTGGCCAACCAGCACTACGACCGCTTCTTCCTAGAATGGGATAGCGATACCTCCGGCGACATTAAGGCACTGGAAGCATTGAAAGATAAGGATGCTGAGGTTGTTCTAGGGCTGCTCTCTTCGAAAACAACTGACCTAGACGACGAAGAGCGAGTTTACAAGTTGCTGGAAGAAGCCAGTCAAATTCTATCTAAGGAACGCCTCTTTCTCTCCCATCAATGTGGCTTTGCTTCCTGTGATTCAGGAAATGAATTAGCCATTCCCCAACAATGGAAAAAGATTGAACAAGGTCAAAAAATTGCAGAAAAATTCTGGTCATAATCATAACCCCCCGTCAAACGAGTGGTTTGCACAGGGGCTATAAGCCCCAAAAGCTAGCCAGCGCCTAAAGACGCTGGCTTTCACTTTGTTCAAGCCTTATCGCTTTTGACTCTCGTCACTCGCCTCTTAAAGAGGCATTCGTATTACTTGCCATCACCCCTAAAGGGGTCTTCATATTCTTTGACACTCAATTTATCTAGAGCTATGTCATGTTTTTCTTGGTCTTGAATATATTTCTTTATTGTGGCTTCATTGAGTCCGACCGTACTCACATAATAGCCCTCTGCCCAGAAATGCCGATTCCCAATTTATAGTTGAGGTTGGCGTGTTTGTCAAACATCATGAGAGCACTTTTACCCTTCAAGTATCCCATAAAGCTTGAAACACTTATCCTTGGTGGGATGCTTACTAACATATGAACATGATCTGGCATCAGATGACCTTCGATAATGTCTACACCTTTATAATCACATGGCCTATGAAATATCTCTCCGAGACTACTCTTGTATTGATTATAGATGACTTTTCGTCTATACTTAGGGGTAAAGACGATGTGGTACTTACACATCCACTTTGTATGTGATAAACTATGTGCTTTTTTGGCCCCTCAACTTTTTTATTTCAAGGCTTCGGCAAAAATCATCCTCTGGATAATTTTTCTTCTCCTCCCGTTTTACAATCGGCTTGAACACCTTTATTGTAGCTCGTTTGGAGTTTTTTTGTGTATAATTATTGATGCACACCCGCATAGCGGGTGGTTTAGTTGTTTCGCACCTACGGAGCGAAACTGACTAAAGTCGCTAATTAAACATCCAATCTAGACCCCAACCTAGATTGGATTTTCTATGCCTCTTGGCGACTGCGAAGCAGAGCTTAGAGGCATTGATACAGTTCGAACAATAATGAGAACTAGGCTCCTAACTAATTTTTGGAGATTTTCGAAGACAGAAATCTAGGGCCACTACTCCTCTTCCCCCCCAGGATGAGAATTTCTTTCTAAATGACTTGCTTTATGCTAAAATCGGATTAAGTGAGGAGCCATTAACATGAAAAAAGATTATCTTTATCCCATCAAGGTTTTTGAAAATTACGAACTAGATACCTTTGACTATGGTCGCGTCCTTGTGAAAACACAAATCGTCAAATCATCTCTTAACTACTACGGCCATGCTCACGGTGGTTATCTTTTTACTTTGTGCGACCAGATTAGTGGCCTAACGGCAATTTCAACTGGCTTTGATGCCGTTACCCTCCAATCTAGTATCAATTATCTGAAGGCTGGAAACTTGGGGGATAAGCTGACTATTGAAGGAAACTGTACCCACGACGGTCGCTCAACCAAGGTTATCGAAGTTACTATCCGCAATCAAGATAAGGATATGGTGGCTAAGGCCAGTTTCACCATGTTTGTGACAGGCCAGCATCAAGAAGAAATTATCAAGTAGGATATATTTTGCAGGTTGTTACTACTAGTCTGAGACCGAAAAAGTCAAGTTGAATTTTTGACCCACCCACCACTACCTCATGGACAAAAGGGAAACAAAACCATCTAACTAGAAAAAGAGTGCTTTTTCGACACTCTTTCCTAGTCTTCAAAAAAATCTCTAAAGTCTGTTTGAATAAATCTAATATCGGGATGGCTTCTGGCCACCTCGTTTTTTGTCTTATCTAGCCAGATGATTTTATTAGGATTCTCTTGCAAAACCAAGCCTGCCAAGGGATAGACTTCCAAGGTTGAGCCAATGACCAGAATACAATCACTCGACTGGGTCCAAGAAGCCGCTAATGCCAAATTACATGAATCAATGGCATCACCATAGAGGATAATCTGGGTGTCAACGTGGTCAGCCAAGATAGCCAAAGGGTCCCTGCTTGTCAGCCCGTGAGCGTGTTCCATAATGGCTTGCTCATCTCGCAGGTCAATTTCTTGCAGACAGATTTGACAAATTCCCTTATCGGCCTTGCCATGAAATTCAATCACATCCTTGGAACCGGCTAGGCGGTGCAGGCCATCAATATTTTGGGTCAAAACTGGAACAGTCTGTTTGGCGATCCAACGATGGACCTTGTTAGGCTCAAGCTTTTGGAGAAATTGCTGCTTGTGCCAGATCCAGAATTCCCTAGAATAGGCTTGGAAAAAGGGGCGGGACAAAATCTCCCGGGCTTGAAAATAACGATTATTAAGCTCCATTCCTTGCATGGTCGTGTAGTCAGGCACACCCGATAGAGTTGAAACACCAGCACCCGTAACAACTAGGGGCTGTTGAGCATCTTTGATTCGCTTTTCGAGGTCTTTTTGAGTCATAGTTTCCTCCAATCTCTTAGCTTTATTATACTACTAAATATACCTGTTTTAGATATTGCAGAGTCCTTAGGTATAAAAAAAGAGCTCCTAGGAGCTCTCGCTTATTTTGAAAAAGGAAGATAATCCTTGCTAAAGACGACTTGCTCTTCGGTCAGGCCCGTTAACTTAAGAAATTTAGCCTTGAAATCCTCCAAGGAATCTTCGGAATGGCCATACCATTCGTCTCCGCTAGTGATGTACCACTTGGCAAGAGACTTGATTTCCTCAGTCACCTGAGGTATAGCAGACTTGTCTTTAAAGTTAACCATATAGACAACTTCAAAGACAGATGCTGCCATTTTATTTTTTAGACTTCTAAGTTTATCAAAAGCCATCTGTTTACCTACTTTCAATAAGTTAAGGAAATAGTCCAGAGAATGGCTCTATCTCCTAGGGCAACCACTAGTGTGGTTTGCCTAAACTTCTTACTAAGCCAGATATGCGAGCATTATTGGCTCTCTTATCTGGCTGTTGCTAAAGGATGCTGATTGCAAAGGACTTGCTATCAGTTTGTCCAGCCCTAACGAGACTGACATTTCGCTTGTCCTCGAAGTAATCGGACTCATCCAGGCAAGTTGAGAGACCACTCCAAGGCTCTAGAGCAACAAAGGGACTGTGGTTGGTCGTGGACCAGAGCACCAGATAAGGAAAATCCTCAAAATCAAGCCGAATGCCTTTATCATGTTTGCGAGAACGCAAACTAACCCGACGGGATTTAAGCTGATCCAAAGTGATAGCATCCTGGGTAAACAAGTCGTAGTTCAGCCCCAAGATCTTCTGCCGGTCTAGAAACGGACTACGGTCCTGCAGGTCTAGAAGGCCAGTATCCGGAAAGGACTTGGGCACTGAGCAGGTTTCCTCCTGCTCAAACTCTAAATAATAATCTTCATAATTTTCTCCCGCTAGCAGGGGACAATTGAAACCTGGGTGCCCGCCAATAAAGTAGGGCATAGTTTTTTCGGTCTCATGATTAGTCACCAGGTAATCAACCCTTATGGTCTTGCCTGTCAGCCTGTAGCGGTTTCGTAACTCAAAGTGATAGGGATAGGCCTTGAGCATTTCTTCGGTCGCCTTAATAGAGAAGGTCACCGAATCATCAGTCACTTCATCTAGGGTGAAATACTCTTTTCTAACTAAGCCATGCCGAGGCATGGAGCCTGTAAAATGAGGCCGTTCTGCCGGTCGATAAACCGTCCAATTGAGCCTGAGACTACCACAGATGGGAAAGAGGACCGGTGCTTGACCCGACCAGAAGTCAGGATTACCCTGCCAAAGATATTCTACCCCATCCTTATCTTTAATGGAAGTCAAAGCTCCACCAAAGTCACTAAACTGGACCTGCAAGTCATCATTTTTTAAACTTACTACCATAAACTCCTCCATAGACTGAAGGAGGCTGGAATCTGCCCAAGCCTCCTAATCACATATAAACCAGCCAGTCTACTCAATTTTCTGAGTCTGAGCTAGTTGCTTGTACCAGTAGGCACTCTTCTTAGGATAACGTTCTTGGCTATCGAAATCAACATAGAAGAGGCCATAACGTTTTTCATAGCCGTTGGACCAGGAGAAAACATCCATGAGCGACCAGATAAAGTAACCCTTGACATTGGCTCCATCCTTGATGGCATCCGAGAGGACCTCCAAGTGCTGTTTGACATAGTCAATTCGAGCATCGTCGTAGACAGTATTATCAACAAATTCATCCTTGTAGCCCAGGCCGTTTTCGGTGATATAGATTTTCTTGTAGTTGGGATAATCTCGTTTGACCCGCATGATTTGATCATAGAGGCCTTGAGGGTAGATAATCCAATCCCAGTCAGTCTTAGGAACATTGGTTGGAGCAACTCTGCGACCAACTCCCTTGATTTGATACTTGGAACTGCCTTTCTGCCCCTTACCGTTGTGAATGATTTCAGTCTCGCCATCAAAGGCAGCCATCCAGTCACTCATATAATAATTGATACCTAGAAAATCATTCAAGTCCTTGGCAGCTTCCAGAGCTTGGAAATCTTCTGGCCGTAAATCCAATTCTCCGCCATTGACTGCCAAGATGTGTTTGACTCCTTCCATGGTCCGGTCAGAATAATGCCCCAGATAGGTGGCATCAAGAATAAATTTATTATGAATAATATCTTCCAACTCGGCAGCACGCACATCGGCCGGATTATCAGGATCAAGAGGATACTTGGTTGGCAGAGCGTGAACCACACCAATTTCACCAGAATAACCTGCATCCTTGTAGAGTTTGACAGCACTGGAGTGGGCCAGCATCATATTATGGTGGGATTGAAAGACCTTGGCCAGGTCGTATTTAATACCCGGAGGAAATTTACCAACTAGGTACTGACCATCACCGATAGGACCAATTTCATTGAAGGTGGTCCAATAGTTGACCTCAGGGAATTCCTTAAAACAGAAGGCTGCATAATCTACGAAATGGTCGATATTTTCCCGATTGAGAAAGTCACCATTGGAATGGAGAGCTGCAGGTGTATCGAAATGGTGGAGGGTCACAAAGGGCTCAACATGTCGCTTGTGACATTCGGCAAAGAGCTTATGGTAGAACTCTACCCCTTTTGGATTGACCTGACCATAGCCGGTCGGGAAAATACGGGACCAGGCAATAGAAATCCGAATCCCATTAACCCCAAACTCCTCAGCCAATTTCAAATCAACTGGATATTTATGATAGAAATCACTAGCCGGTTCAGCCGTGTACCAGTAGTTTTCTTCCAAATACTTGTCCCAAGCCACAGGACCTTTACCATCCGTCTTGGTTGCCCCTTCCGCTTGGTAGGCCGCCGTCGCCCCACCAAAAATAAAGTCTTTTGGCAAAGTTTTCATTTTCAAACCACTCCTTAATCTTTAAACTGTTCTTCTACGAAGGCCAAGGCTCCTTTACCATCACGAGTCAATTTAATATATTGGGCCCCTTCTGTTTTGGCTAACTTAATACCCAACTTGTCGGTTTCAGCCTTCATATCGTCGTAGTTGGATGCCACTTGAGGGGCTAGAACAACCAATTGATACTGAGGTAGAATTTCACGGTGAGCCCCGTAGCTACCAGCGGCTGCCTTAACCGGTACATTGTATTCAGCGGCTGCCTTATTGAGAGCATTAGCCAAGAGTCCACTCGTACCACCACCAGCACAGAGGACTAGTACATTGGTTTCTTCTTGAATGTTTCCACTTCCGCCATTAGACTTGGCTTCTGAATTTTCTAAGATAGCATCAGCCTTCTTAGTATCAAAGTTGGCAGCGACCTTTTCCTTGAGAGAGTCTGCTACATCTCCACCTGCTGCTTCTTCCGCTAAAATTTGTTCATCATAAACCTTAAGGAATGGATAATAGATAGCAATATCAACAACAATCAAGAGAGCAGCAAGAGCAAATGATAAAGTTGCAAAACCTGTCCCCATAACAATTCCCAAAGGACCCGGAGTTGTCCAGGGTAGGTTGACACTAAAACTATTCATGTCCAGAGTATCAACAAAGAATTTGAACAACCAAACATTAACAATTGGTGTTAGAACAAATGGAATAAAGAAGACAGGATTTAAAACGATAGGTGCTCCAAAGAGAATTGGCTCATTAACCCCAAAGAAAGTTGGAACAACTGAGGCACGCCCGATGGCCCTGTTTCGTTTCGACTTAGTCAACCACATGAACATAAATGGTACAACCAGAGTTGCCCCTGTACCACCCATCGTAGCAATGAACATTTGAGTACCGGAGGTGATTACCTTGTCAGCATGTTGGCCAGCCTGCAATAATTGGTAGTTAGTTTCGACATTGGCATAAGAAATTGCAGCAATCGCTGGTTCAACAATAGATGGACCATGGATACCAACAAACCAGAAGAGAGCATAGGCACCAAAAATAATGGTAATTCCAAGATAACCATCTGCTGCCGAGAACAAGGGAGCCAAAAGGGTTCCAATTGATTCCGCGACATTTACACCGATAAGGGTGTGCACCACTAATTGAATGGCATAGAGAATAATGATTGAGAAGGCAAAAGGGAAAATATCTTTAAAGACTTGAGAGATATTTGGTGGAACCTCCTCAGGCATCCGAATGGTAACATTGTGTTTGACACAGAATTTATAAACATTAACAGTAATAAAGGCTGCAATGAAGGCAGTTAAAAGTCCCTTTGTCCCCATAAAGGCACTAAGGAAGCCACCTTCTTTGGCAGGATCTGCCGCCATAATCAGGAAGCCCGCCATTGAGGCCAACATGGTCGAAATAAAGTTAATTTGATTGGTGCTTTCCAAACGACGATTCATAGAATCTGTCAGAGATTTTGCCGTCGTTCCAGCAACCAAGAATCCGATAATTCCCATGGTGTAGTTGTAGGGAGTCATCAGACCATTTTCAATAGCTTTTGGCCAAGTGAAACCAAAAATATTTGGTACATAGGCAATTAAGAGGAAGATACTCGAAAACAGAATTACTGGCATGGCTGAAATGAAGCCATCACGAATAGCCCGCAAATAAATATTTCGAGACACCTTCTCAAAGAAAGGTTTTCCCTTTTCAATTTGAGCAATTAAGGTATTCATAGTTAATTTCCTCTCTTATATAGTTCGACAATGTGGTTAATCAAGTCTTTGATGACCATGGTCGTCATCAAGTGGTCTTGACCGTGCATCATGGTTACGCTGAAAGCAATGTCATCGCCAGATGCTTCTTTTTGTAGCAAACTGGTTTGAGCATTGTGAGCATCAACCAAACAAGCATCTGCTTCAGCAATTAGCCTATCTGTCTTTTCGTAGTCACCAGCCTGAGCCGCCTTCAATGCTTCAAGTAACTTTGAGCGGGCATCACCAGCATAGGCAACAATTTCGAAACCTAATAAGGTCGTTTCTTCTCTGTTCATAGTTTTCCTCCCTCTATGTTGCTTTAGAGAATTGGCTTATAGTAAGCGTTGAATGTGTAAGGCGATATAAAATCTTTCGCTTCGGTAGTTATCTATTCCTGTTTCGGTTGTAATAATCCGATAGATTTCATCAGCAATTTGATAAGCCTTTGGATAGGTCTGCTTTATCTGATCTTCCATTTCTAGCAAAGACAAATTATCGTCTCGACTTCTATCCAAGTATTCAATGAAATAAGTCAAATGAACCATCAAGCGGTCATAGAAATTGACATTAGTCTTAGTCCGTTTAATATCATATTGTTCCAGAATCTTTTGAACTTGTTCTAGAATCGTTTTCGCCGTACGGACCTTTAATTTTTTATCATCCACTTTTAAGCTCTTAGCATTAATAAAGTGCAGAGCAATTTTTCCAATCTCATCATCAGGGAAGTCATCCAAGAGCTTACTTCTAAAGATTGCTAAAGCTTCTGTAGCCATCTGATACTCTTCTTGGTATTCTTGCGATAATTGACGAATATCACTCTTTTGATAGGTATTATCCAAGATAGCTTTGTATGAGCAGTAAATATGGTCAGTCAGGGTTACATACAGATATTCTTGAACAGGGTAATGATATTTGCTGGATAAGCTGTCAATTACATCATAGGTGACCGTAATAAAATCAAGAGGGACATCCCTTAAGAGTGTCAAGAAATTTTCTTTGGACTCTGAGCTCTTTAGTGAAAATACTTTTTCAATTTTGTCGCTAACAATTAAGTCGCCTTTGGACTTCTTATATGTAATTCCCAACCCCATAACAACTGCTTGCTCTCCGTATTTATTTTTTACAAGGGCTACGTTATTATTCAGGGCCTGAACAATCCGATACATGGTTTTCCTCCTTTCTAATTTCAAACAAAAAGAGACCACAAACAAACCCAAGAAATTTACTAATTCTCCGATTCATTTGTAGTCTCGCCTAGTCTGATTAGTTACGATCCACCCTATTCAATTATGTACTTATATTAACATAAACAAGGAAAAATGTAAACCCTTACTTTTCATGATATTTTCAAAGATAATTTCAAGTAACCTTAGAAATACAATGCTTATCATTAAATGCTAGGCACTTCTCCTTCTCTAAACACAAATCACTTATCTACTGCTTTTAAGCCTTTTCCTGCCAAGAGGTGGCTGTTGCTTGTAGGATCTTGTTCAATTGGTCAATGTTTTGGAAACCTGTGGTCCGCAACCACTGACGGGCTGCTTCAGGACCATTTTCAATATAATCTTTAACGCTACCTGCCCAAGTGGCACGGCCACAGAGAACCCCGTTGAAATTAGCTCCAGACTCATGAGCAAAGACCAAGGTGTCTTGGAAGAGTTTAGCTGAAACACCTGCACTGAGGTAGATATAAGGCAGGTTGGTTGCTGCTTCTTGTTGTTTGAAGTAGTCAGCAGCTTCTTCCTTACTGTAGACAACCTCTCCATCACCAAAGCCTTGGACAAAGTTCATATTAACTGGAACTTCAACCTTGAGCACATCAATGTTAAAGCGGGCTTCTGAGAAAACCTTCATAGCCCCTAGAACCTTGTGCGGTTTAACTTTAGCAAACTCTGCACTCTTGGTATCCGCAATCTTTTCGTCATAGGCCAGAATTTCCAAGAAGAAAGGAATATCTTCGGCAAGGCATTCAGAGCCAACCCGTTCAATATAGGCTTGCTTTTGCTGATTGAGCTCTTCGCTACTATCCACATCATAGTAGAGCAAGAATTTAACAGCATCAGCCCCCTGCTCTTTCAAACGTTTTGCCGACCAGACATCCAAACAATCTGGCAGACGCTTGGTACTAGTAGTATCATAGCCCGTTTTTTCGTATGCTAAGAGAAGACCAGCATTTTTATCTAAAACCTTGGTCGCTGGCAGGCCATATTCAGGGTCCAAGAGCATGGATGAAGCATAGGGTGTTAATTCTTCTGCCACCAACACTTTCAACTCTTCCATTTGGGCAACGCTTGTCTCAGCATCTTGGTACTGAGCCATCAATCGCTTGAGGGCCCCCCTTTGGTCAAAAGCCAAGGCCGAAATGATGCCCTTGTCATCACTTAATTTTTCCATGTATTTGCGTTTTCCTTCAGTCAATACCATTTTACTTCCTCACAATATTTGAATTTTTCGTAACAACTAGGTTTATGGTCAAAATTATGGTCAATGAAAATCAAAAACAGACACGGGACTCACTAGAGAGGCAAGCTAACGATGCGATATTCTTGATTTTCCAAAACCATTAATCATGGTATTCGCCACGGTTCCACTTATCAAGGAATTCCTTGAAGAAATCTGGGTCAGTCTGGTCTTTATTAGCTGTTTGCAAATGTTCGATTTTAGCAATCAGCTTCTTATTTTCTGGCGTTTCCTTATAATCGGCATTGATAAAGGCATCAATAATGTCATTCATCAAGAGGCCGCCAGTAATCTTGCCCCCGAAACCAATAACATTGGCATTTAGTTCTTCTTTGGCATAGAGGGCTGTCGTCATGTCTCTAACGAGGGCTGAGCGAATGCCAGGAACCTTGTTGACGGCATTATTAATCCCAACACCTGTCCCACAGATACAAACTCCTAGGTCAGCCTTACCGCTTGCAACTGCTTCACCAACCCGTTTACCATAGATAGGATAATGAGTCCGAACATGGTCATAGGTCCCAAAGTCAAGCACTTCATGACCTTTCGACTTCAGGAATTCAGAAACGGCCATTTTTTCATCCGTTACGATATGGTCACAACCAATAGCAATTTTCATTTTTTTCCTCCAATTCAAGTCAGTTCCCTAGCACATCTTATTTAGCATATCGACACGGATTTGGTGACGGCCACCATCATAGTGACCTTCAACGAAGCCCTTGGCGATATTCTTAGCCAACTCATCTCCAACAATTTCAGCTCCCATGGTAATCATGCGGGCATTATTGTGGGCCCGAGTCATATAGGCTGAGCGTTCGTCGGAAACTTCCGCTGCTACCATGCCTTTAATCTTGGTAGCTACCATGAAGGGACCAGCCCCATAGGCATCCACTACAATTCCTAGGTTACCTTCAGCCGCATTGACTTCCTTAGCCACAGCCAAGGTAACATCTACAAAATCTTCTTGGAAACTGTCGCTGACATCACGGACATCCAGCCCCTTATCTTCTAAATAAACCTTGATAAGGTCTTTTAATCTTTTGCCTGCCTGATCGGCACCAAGTACAATAGCCATTTTCGTTCTCCTTTGTTTGCTTTTGTTTGCTACGAGATTATAATAAACCTAAACAAACATTTTGTTAAGAGGAAATTGAATGTTTTTGTTTGTTTTAAAAATACGCTGCAAACCCTTTCAAATTAATACTTCTCGACTTTCTTTACAAAAATCTTCGAAAATTTTTATAAAAGTTTCTTGTGACTTTTTGTTTGTAAATGTGTTTTTTGCTTGTTTAATATGATATAATGACATCACAATAAAGGACAGGAGTAGCTGAATGATAAAAAAAGAACGCTTAAATTGGATATTGGAACAGCTATCCCAGCATTCTATCATTACGGTCAATGACATTATGAATGCTCTCGATGTCTCCGATATGACCGTCCGTCGTGATTTAGCTCAATTAGAAAAAGAGCACCGTTTAATCCGTATTCACGGGGGTGCTCAAAGTCTTAATCAATTAAACCGTCAAGAAAAGACCAACCTGGAAAAGCAATCCCAACAGGTGGCTGAAAAGCGACAGATTGCGGCTTTTACCGCTAAGCGGATTCAAGATGGGGAGACTATTTTTATCGGCCCTGGAACGACACTAGAATTTCTGGCTCAGGAATTGGTCGACCGCAAGTTAAGGATCATTACCAACAGTCTGCCCATCTTTGAAATTTTGCAGGACAGTCTCAGCGTTGACCTACTCCTGATTGGTGGCGAGTACCGTCCCATTACTGGGGCCTTTGTTGGCTCCCTAGCTAGCAATAATATTGACAGCTTGGTCTTCTCCAAGGCCTTCATTGGAGCCAATGCCATCTATAAGGACGCTGTGGCCACCTATAGTGAGTCCGAAGGTACCATCCAAGAATTAGCTCTCAATAAATCCATTGAAAAATACCTCCTGATTGACCACAAGAAATTTGACTCCTACGACTTCTTCGTCTTCTATAAAACTAGCGATTTCAACTATGTCATCACCGATAGCAAACTGAGCGATGAGACCAAAGCTGAATACGAGAAACTGACCCATATTCTGAAAGCCGAGAAGAACTAAAATGCCCTATTAAAAGACCATCAAGTTTTAAACCTGATGGTCTTTTAAAGATTAGACGAGTAGGACTTTGGCATAAAGGGTGCTTTTTCGTATATACAAAATGATACATCTATGCTATAATAGTCATAAATAAAAGTTGGAGGTTTAACCATGCCATTAACTGTCAATAAGTGGGGAAATAGTATTGCTATTCGTCTTCCCAAGCAATTAGTCCAAGAACTCAAACTACAAAAAGATGATATTTTAGATTATAAAATATCAAATAATAAATTAATTTTAGAAAAAAAATCCGAAATTCCCGAATTAACTGTTGAAGACCTTTTTAAGGACTACAAGGGAGAACCCGTAGATACGACTCCCTTTATTTTTGAGAGTAAGGGAAATGAACAATGGTAGAAATCAAGCAAGGAACTATAATAAAAATTAATCTAGACCCCAAGGAGGGACATGAACAAAGGGGCTATCGTCCTTATGTCTGTTTGAGTCATAGTGTGGTGCAAAATTATTCCAATATAGCAATCTTTGCACCAATCAGTAATACCAAGCGTGACTACCCTTTTTATGTCCCCCTCGAAAGTACCAAATCAACTGGCAAAGTTTTACTTGACCAGCTGGTAACAATTGATTTCAGAGCGAGAAAGTATAAATTCGTCGAAGATATTGCAGATTCTTTGCTCATTGAACTCCTATCACGTGTTAAAGTCATTTTTGAGAAAGGGTAGGGATTTCCATTTATAATGGTCATCAAGTTCAAATTTGGTGTTCTTTTCTTGTTCAACGTTCAATATTTACCAATGTCATTATTTGACAAGACTCCTAAAATTCGATAGATTAACTATGACATAAAGAAGTCCTGCCTTGACATTTGGCAACGGAAAAGCCCCCTACGTCTCCCACAAAGTGAAGTAGGAGGCTTTTTACTTGGCTTCGGTTGCCAAGTTCCGACCTAGTGACACCTAAACGTCATCTTTCTTATCTAGCCATTTAGAATTACTCAATTAGTTAATGATTTATGTTCATTTTCCTAATGTAGTCGTATTGAGAGAGTAAGTTGCTAATTTTGAATTTCAAAGAGTATTACTTAGGCGATGTAGTTAGTGCCAGAAAGTGTTATAACATATCCGCTTCCACCAGAAAACGGCCAGAAATCTCTAGTCGTTTTTATCTATTTTTAAAATTAAAGCCAGCAAAATCTATCCTCCCCCTCACCCCTCTTCATCTGCCTGAAAATTGGTGGAGTGGCTTGACTTCCATTCTTTGATGTAGTTGAGGCGGTCCTTGATGCGGCTTTCATTGCCCTGGTCGGTTGGTTGATAATAGACATGGTCGGCCACGCTTTGGGGACGAGTTGGCATGGTGGTTAACTTATCATCATAGAAATGAGCTAGCTGATAGCCCTTGCCATAGCCAACTTCCTTCATCAGCTTGGTTGTGGCATTTCGCAAATGCAAGGGAACGGGCTCATTGAGGGTTTTCTTGATGTCTTTTTGAACGGCGACCCTAGCCTTATAGGTGGCATTGGATTTTGGGGCCAAGGAGAGATAAATCACGCACTGGGTCAAGTGAACATCGCACTCAGGCAAACCGATATAGCGACAGGCCTGAAAGACATTAATAGCTAGGTTGAGGGCATTATTATCGGCCAAGCCAATATCTTCGCTAGCAAATCGCACCAGACGTCTAGCGATATAAACAGGGTCTTCACCACCCGCCAACATTCGTCCCAGCCAATAGACGGCTGAGTCAGCATCACTATTTCGCATGGATTTGTGGAGAGCGGAGATGATATTGTAGTGCTCCTCGCCATCCTTATCGTACTGCAGGGTCTTGTTGCCCAGGAGGTCTGCGACCAATTTTTCGGTGATAGTGACTTCGTCCTGCTCCCTATCGCTGTTGAGCACCAGCATTTCTAGGGTATTGAGGGCGGTCCTGGCATCGCCATTGGCGTAGACGGCTAGGCTATCCAGGAGTTGGTCAGAGATTTGTACTTGAGTATTGGGAAAGGCTTGCTGGGAATTAAGAACTCGCTTAAGGAGGCCAAGAATATTCCCCTTGGTCAAGGGCTTCAAGACAAAAACACGGGTCCTGGACAGGAGGGCAGAATTGACCTCAAAGGAGGGATTTTCGGTCGTTGCCCCAATCAAAATGATACTTCCCTTTTCGACGTAGGGCAGAAAGGCATCCTGCTGGGCCTTGTTAAAGCGATGGATTTCATCAATAAAGACAATGGTCTTCTCACCAAAACTGCGATTTTCCTCGGCCTCATTCATGATGGTCCGAATCTCCTTGATACCATTCATGACGGCACTAAAGGTAATAAACTTGGCATTGGTTTTCTTGGCAATGATTTCTGCTAGGGTCGTCTTGCCAACACCAGGTGGGCCCCAGAAAATCATGGAGGAGACCTGGTCTTTTTCAATCATTTCTCGTAAAAATTTTCCCTGACCAACTAGGTGGTCTTGGCCGACAAAATCGTCCAAAGTTTGCGGTCGCATCCTGCTGGCTAAGGGAGCAGATTCTTGCATATCTGCATCAAAAAGCGAGGCTTGGGGCATACTGTTTCTCCTCATTTAGGCTATTTTCCAATGACCAAGCGGCGACTATAAACAGCCTGACCAGAGTGCATGACGATGTCATCAACCGTCGAAACAATTCTGACACCACGGGTAACTGCTGGAGTCCAGTTGCGGTCAATAACGTCAGCTAAGTCAGCTTCATCCAGTTGAGCAAAATAGGCCTTGGTCCGCTCCATAGTTGCTTGTAAATAGTCCTTGAGGAGCTCTTTATCAGAAACGACTACCTTGGCCGCTTCTTGGGGAGTGTGGCACCAGTCTTGCGTATCATCGGGCAGGTCAAGATTAAATCTTTCTTTAAAGCCAGCAGCCTCATAGAGTTGTGGCAGGCCTGCCAGAGGGGAAATTTGATAGTCCAGAACCCGACTCGAATGCCAGATAAGCCAAGTTACTGATTTAATCAGGGGTTTTGGCATGGTATTGGCTTCTTCTACTGTCATCTGGTCAAGGGTTTCAAGAAAACGCTCTTGGGCACGCTCTAAAGTGTCTATGGATAATTCTAAGGGAGACATATCTAACCTCTTTCTAGGGGGACTAGGTTAAGCGGGACAAAGAAAAAACTTGCCACTCAGCTACAAAGGCGTAAACAGACATGAGCTGTAAAAAATCGCCAGCCCCTCCGCTTTTTTAAGTACATATTTATATCCCTAGCTTACTCCTGCTTGGGCATTTCTGCAAGCTTTTACTGAAAAACCAGACGACTTAGGCTGTCTGGTCTTTTTTCTAGTTTTGGTCTACTTGGATTGGAAAATGCAAACTTGATAGAGGTCAGGCAAGCAGGGAGTGGCCGTTTCAAGTCTGCTAGCCCTTTGATTTCCATCCGGCAAAAGCTTGCTTGTCTTCCATGAGCCCACTTAAAAAGTAAGGAACTTTATAAATTCGACAAACATCCTTCTACAAAAAGAACTAAAACTAATCAAAAAACGAATGAATGTCAGTTATATTATCAATAACCACTATTATCATTCGTTTTTTATTATTCACTTTTGGCTCGGCTGACTTTTCAGTGAACTTGACTTCCTGAGATTTTTCCAACTAGCTTAAAAATCTACCCGTCTAGGCTAATCTGTCAACTTGAGGCAGAAGGCATCCCAGGCTTTGAGTTTTTGCTTGTTCAGAGCTACTGCCACATCGGTATTGCTGATGAGGATGTCCTCAAAGGAGTCTGACCAGGCGAAATTCTGCTCTTGATTAGAGAAATTAACGACAACCAGATGGCTTTCCGAGTCCCGGACTCGTTTATAGGCAAAGACCTTGTCCGCCGTTTCTAAAAGCTCAAAATCTGCATCAATCAGCCAATCATTATCCTTACGCAGCTGAACCAGTTTTTGATAGGTATAAAAGATGGAATCTGGATCTGCTAGGGCAGCTTGAACATTGATGCTTTGATAATTGGGGTTGACCGGCAGCCAAGTCTTATCGGCACTAGAGAAACCAGCCTGCTTAGTGCTGTCCCACTGCATAGGAGTTCTGGCATTATCGCGACCAATCATGCGAATACTATCCATGATGGCAGCCATATCCTGACCCTTTTCCAAAGCTTCATGGGCAAAATTCAAGGATTCAATATCATCAATTTGCTCCAGGTCGGCAAAGGGATAATTTGTCATGCCAATCTCTTCCCCCTGATAAATGTAGGGAGTCCCTCGCATAAGATGAAGGAGGATTGCCAGAGCTTGGGCCGATTTGACACGGTTGACACCCGTGTCTCCCCAGATAGAAAGAACCCGAGGCAGGTCGTGGTTATTCCAGAAGAGGGAATTCCAGCCTTGACCCAATTCTAGCTGGGTCTGCCATTTGTTGAAAATCGCTTTGAGAGCTGGAACATCCAATTCCTTGGCATAATCCCATTTAGGAACATCGGGCTTATGTTGCAGGCCAATATGCTCAAATTGGAAAACCATGGACAACTCATGATGGTCGGGATTCGAATATTGCTTGGCAATCTCAGGACTGGCTCCCCAAGTTTCCCCCACCGTCATCAGGTCATGCTTGCCAAAGGTCGCTTGGTTCATTTCCTTTAGGTAATCGTGAAGCTTGGGACCATTGGTAGAGATGCCCTGGTCAGGAATTTTGCCAATCATATCAATGACATCCATGCGGAAGCCACCGATACCCTTGGCAATCCAGAAATTCATCATGTCATAAACCTTCTGGCGGAGCTGAGCATTTTCCCAATTCAAATCGGGTTGTTTCTTGCTAAAGAAATGCAGATAGTATTGGCCTGACTTTTGGTCGTACTGCCAGGCCGAGCCACCAAAGATGGAATCCAGATCATTGAGTTGGTCTCGCCAGATATAGAAATCACGCTCTGGGCTAGTCGGATTCTCCCTAGCTTCGACAAACCAGGCGTGCTCATCCGAGGTATGATTGACCACCAGATCCATGACAATCTTGATATGCCGCTGATTAGCTTGGTCCAGCAATTCCTCCATATCGGCCATATTACCAAAGATGTCGGCAATAACTTCATAGTCTGAAATATCGTAGCCATTGTCATCCATAGGGCTTTGATAAATGGGAGACAGCCAGATAGCCGTAATCCCCAGCTTTTGCAGGTAATCCAATTGGCTGATAATCCCTTGCAGGTCGCCGATACCATCACCATTGGAATCTTTAAAAGACTTAGGATAAATTTGATAAACGGTTGCCTTGTGCCACCAATGTTTTTCCATTGTTTTTTCCTCACTTTTAGAAATCGTTTTCACACCCACTACTATACCTTTTTTAAGCTGGATAGACAAGGAAATTAAGGAAACAGACCCTCAGTTCAGTAATTTTTTGCCATTAAATACTATGGGTGGATGATGGGCTTAACATTTTACCGGATAACTTTTTCAGTATCCTTGGCAAAGAAGTGACCCTTGGCAACATTGAAGGCCAACTTGACTTCTTGACCAGGTTCGTGGAAATCACGAGCTTCGACTCGAGAGGAGAATTCATAATCTCCATGTTTCAGATAAAGCATGGTTTCAGCTCCCAATAGTTCAGATACCTGTACTTCTGCTGTTACAATAGCCTCCGGGTAGGCATCAAGAGCAATATGATTAGCTGAAATATCTTCTGGACGAATACCAAAGATTAGCTTTTTATCTAGGTAGCCTTTGGCTTCTAGGAGCTTGGCTTGTCCTTGAGGAAGAGCAATCTTAAAGCCGTTTTCCCCAACCAGACAGTCTTTTTTAGCGGTTACTTCAAAGAAGTTCATGGCTGGACTACCGATGAAACCAGCGACAAACTTATTAGCAGGTTGGTTGTAAAGTTCTTGAGGAGTTCCGATTTGCTCCACCCGTCCAATGGTACCTGAGCTATCTTCGTTCTTGGTTGAACTCATGATAACAATACGGTCAGCCAAAGTCATGGCTTCAGTTTGGTCGTGAGTTACATAAATGGTTGTTGAACCAATTCGACGGTGGAGCTTGGCAATTTCAGCCCGCATAGAAACCCGCAACTTGGCATCTAGGTTGGACAGGGGTTCATCCATGAGGAAAACCTTGGCATCACGAACGATAGCTCGTCCCATGGCAACCCGTTGCCGTTGACCGCCAGACAAGTCTGCTGGTTTTCTTTCGAGAAACTCTGTCAGGCCAAGAATTTGAGCGGCTTCTTTAACCCGTTTATCAATATCATCTTTGGAGTACTTCCGTAATTTTAGACCGAAGGCCATATTGTCATAGACAGTCATATGGGGATAGAGGGCATAGTTTTGGAAAACCATAGCAATGTCGCGGTCTTTAGGGGCTAGGTCATTGACGACCTTGCCATCAATTTTCAATTCACCCTTACTGATGTCCTCTAGACCCGCAACCATCCGCAGGGTGGTTGATTTCCCACAGCCTGAAGGGCCAACAAAGACGATGAATTCCTTATCCTTGATAGAGAGGTCAAAATCTTCTACAGAATAGTGACTACTATTAGGATATTTTTTGTAAATGTGGTTTAAGTTTAATTCTACCATAGGCTTCTTCTGCTAACTCCTTCTCATTCAAATGTGATGGTTTGACCATTTTCAGTAACCTGATAGGTTAAATCATTTAAATTAATTTCAGCTTGGGCAAGGACACTATTATCTCGGTTACCACGTTTAATGATGATGGTATTCTCATCTTTTACTGTTGTCTCTATGCTTCCATCTAAGTCAAAAGCTGACGATTGATTCCGGTAGCTAAATAAATTTAGCAGAGCCTTAACGACAGGTCGTTGGACTTCTTGGGCAATTTCCTGACTACTATAGTAGTGGCGGTTGATATTACGACCTTCCTTGGTCTTTTCCAAGAGTTCTAGGTCATTCTTACCTGCCAAGAGGCCAACATAGTAAACTTGAGGGATACCTGGAGCAAAGGCCTGAATCAGACGGGCTAAGAAATACTTCTTGTCATCATCTCCCAGAGCTGAATAGTAGGTCGAATTGATTTGATAGATGTCGAGATTATTGTACTCCGCTGTCGAATACTTGCGGTTAACATTGGCGCCGACCTTATAGAGCTGGTTGGAGGTATAATCAATTTCCTCATCGGTCAAGATATCCTTGACATCCACAACTCCGATACCATCATGCGTATCCAGGGTCGTGAACTGCTTCATCGGGCTTTTGGCCAGCCAGTCTGCCAAGCGTTGAGCCTGACCACTGTAGAGGGAATAGAGGGTCACCATAGGCAGGGCAAAATCATAAACAAAATAATCGTGGTCAGCAATCTTGAACTGAATGGAATAGTGTTCATGAATTTCTGGCAAAATATCAGCCCCTGCTTCTTTAGCGATGGCCTGAACCTTGGTCAAAAGATCCCAAATTTCTGGTTCAACAAAGAAATCATTGCTATCCAATTTCTTGACAGCGTAGGCGAAGGCGTCTAGGCGAATCAGGTCACAACCGTTGGCAGCAAGATTTTCGATGGTCTTTTTGATAAAGTCCATGGTCACCTCCTTGGTGACATCAAGGTCGATTTGCTCTTCGCCAAAGGTATTCCAGAGGTGCTCCTTAGAGCCGTCGGCGAAGATAATTTCCTGCATGGGAGCCTTATCCTTACGCTTGTAAATTAAATCAATGTCTGCCTGAGTTGGACGATTTTCTGGCCAGAATTTTTCCCAACGTAAAAATAAGTCGGCATAGGCGGAAGCGTCCTTTTTCTCTTGGAAATCCTTATAATACTTGGATTGGCGAGAGATATGATTAATCATAAAATCAAACATCAGATAGTATTTGTCACCCAAACGTTTGACATCATCCCAATCACCAAAGGCAGGATCTACCTGGTCATAATCAACTGGAGCAAAGCCACGATCTCCCGTTGAAGGGAAGAAAGGTAAGAGGTGGACGCCACCAATGGCATCTCCAAAATACTTACTGATATTTTCATCCAGTTCTTTCAGGTTCTTGCCCAGGCTATCTGAGTAGGTTATGAGCATGGTTTTATTTGTGAGTGTCATAGCAATCTCTTTTCTAAGCTTTATGTCTTCTAGTTATCACTTAACAGCCCCATTGCTCATTCCTGAAATGATATTCTTTTGGAAAATGAGGTAGACAATGGTAATGGTTATAATACCAACGATGTAGGAAGCAAAGCTTGGTCCATAATCGTTGAAATATTGACCGGTATAGTTGTATTGGAAGAGGGGCAGGGTCCATAATTTGGAATCCTTGTTCAAAATCAAGAGGGGGAGCATGAAGTCATTCCAGAACCAGAGGGCATTGATGATGAGGGTTGTCGCATGCATGGGTTTGAGCATGGGGAAGACTACCTTAAAGTAGGTCGTGAACTTATCGGCCCCATCAATTTCAGCGGCTTCATCCAGACTATCCGGCACGCTCATCTTGATATAGCCGACATAGAGGAAAAGGGTCTGCGGAATGGCATAGGTCAGGTAAAGAATAATCAAGCCCCACATATTAGCCAGACCCAACCGATTCATCATCACGGTAATAGGAATCATGATAACTTGGAAAGGAACGAAGATCCCCAGAATCAGCAGGCTGTACATAATGGTAAAAGCCTTCTTACGAGACATATTGCGGGCAATCGCATAGGCTGCTGCTGGAATAAAGAGCATGACCACCGCAACCGAGACAACGGTAATAATGGTCGAATTCCAGAAGTAACTGCCGATGCCATCGTTTAAGAGCCTGTGATAGTTATCAAGGGTGAAAGGATTGGGCCAGGAGAAGAAATTCTCCATAATATCCTTGGTGGTTTTACCCACTACAGAAATTATAGGGCCCAAAAAATGACCTAAGTCTACTTAATGTCAGACTTAGGTCTTTTAGTCTCTATCATCATAACCCTTGGGATGGCTGGAATGCCAAGCCCAGGCGGTTTGGATGATTTTTTCAATATTGTCGAATTCGGGTGCCCAACCAAGAACTTCTCTGGCCTTAGTCGAATCGGCAACTAGGGTATCGGGATCACCGGGACGGCGGTCAGCCTTCTCAGCTAGAATTTCCTCACCCGTCACCTTGCGGGCAGCTTCCAAAATTTGCAGGTTAGAAAAGCCAGTCGCTGAGCCGAGATTGAAGGCGGTAGACGGATTTCCTTGCCGCAAATAATCCAAAGCCAAGAGATGGGCCGAAGCTAGGTCAAAGGGGTGAACATAGTCACGCACATTGGTGCCATCTGGGGTATTATAGTCATCGCCGAAAATCATGATTTTCTCCCGCACCCCTTGAGCTACTTGGAGAATGATTGGCAGAAGATGGGTTTCAGGACCGTGATCCTCACCGATAGAACCATCTGGCTTAGCCCCAGCAACATTGAAGTAACGCAGAGGCACGAACTTGATGCCATAAGCCTGGTCGGACCATTTCATGATGGTCTCCATCATGAGCTTACTTTCGCCATAAGGATTGATAGGATTTTGTGGTGTAGTTTCCTTGATGGGAATTTCCTGAGGGATGCCATAGGTTGCTGCAGTTGATGAGAAGACAATATGTTTGATGTCAAACTCATTCATAACTTCCAAGAGTTTGATCATGCCAGACGTATTGTTGTCAAAATACTTGAGCGGTTTCTCCATGGACTCTGCCACCAGAGAAAAGGCTGCGAAGTGAATGACTGCATTGAGGTCAGGAGTTTCTCGGAAAACCCGCCGCATGAAATCTTGATCGGCTAAGTCTCCTTGATAGAATTTGGCAGAAGGATGAACAGCGGCCCGGTGACCGGTCACCAAACTATCAACCACGACCACCTCTTCTTGCCCCTTTTGAACCAGATAATCCACCATATGGGAACCGATGTAGCCGGCTCCTCCCAAAACTAAAATTGCCATTTGCTAAGTTCCACTAGGGTCAAGGCCCTTCCTTTCTTATTTACTACTCAATCCCAATTGTCTCAAGAAAACGATGGAAAGCCGCTTGCCCTTCTTGGCTACGCTTGTAGACACCAGCATCTTCTAGGACACGTACAAAAACTTGACCGACAGCCTTTTGCAGAACTTGATGGACATTGTCGGGGCTAATGTCAACTGAAGCCTTCAAGTCATCTGCCCAAGCCTTATGATAGTCAGCAATTTCATTATACTGGTTTGTCAGGTAGTTTTCAACCTCAGCCAACTCTCCTTTGAGACGAGGTGGCAGAATGGCCAGCCCCATGACCTCAATCAGGCCAATATTTTCTTTCTTAATATGTTGAACATCAGGGTGAGGATGGTAGACGCCATCTGGGAACTGCTGGGAGGTATGATTATCCCGCAGAACGATGTCCAATTCAAATTGCCCCCGACGTTTTCTGGCAATTGGAGTAACGGTATGGTGGGGCTCTTCTTGGCTGAAGGCAAGGACATCTGACTCGGGGTCACTATAATGACGCCAAGCCTGACGAATCACTTCCGCCAAGGCCACGAGTTCTTCCTTATCTTTACCAGCCAAGCGAATCACCGACATAGGCCATTTGACGATACCTGCTGAGATTTCGGGAAAATCCTTAAAGTGGAAAGAATAGTCAAGTCCAGCCTTTTCCATAGGAAAGACATGACGACCGCCCTGATAATGATTGTGGGTCAGGATAGAACCTCCGACAATGGGCAGGTCCGAGTTTGACCCAGCAAAGTAACCCGGAAATTGATCAACAATCTCTAAAAGCTGGGCAAATGTTTCCTGGGTAATCTGCATGGGAACATGCTGGTGGTCAAGGAAGATACAATGCTCGTTAAAATAAGCGTAAGGTGAATATTGGAAGCCCCATTCCTGTCCTAGCAAATCTAGGCGAATAATTCGGTGATTGGCTCTAGCCGGATGGTCAATCCTTCCCTGATAACCCTCATTTTCCATACAGAGTTGACACTTGGGATAGGAGGATGCCTTAGCCTGCTTAGCTGCAGCGATGGCCTTGGGGTTCTTTTCCGGCTTGGATAAATTAATGGTAATCTCCACATCACCGTATAGGGAATCCTGGATAACCGCTTCATTTTCGAAGGAGAGTTTTCCAGTCAATCGGGCTATGAGCTGATGAAAGGAGCCATTAAAAAGTTGGAGGAGGAACTTCCGACTGCCTTCTTTCTAGCCAATGATGCCTTGGCTATCGGTGCCCTAAGAGCCCTTCAGGAAGAAAATCTGCCAGTTCCCAAGCGCATCAGTCTCATCTCCTTTAATGACACTCCGCTGACAAGAGAGATTTTCCCCAGTCTATCTAGCGTCACCGTCTATACCAAAGACATGGGACGCTGTGCCGTTGACGTTCTCAATCGCCATATTCTCAAAAACGAGACTGTCCCAACCTTAACCAGACTAGCTACTAAGCTGACTTTGCGAGATAGCAGTCTATAACGATAAAAGGCCTAGCAGTTTCCGCTGCTAGGCCTTTTATTAGTTTTGAGGGGGTCGTCATGCTAGTTTAGACTAAGAAAGTCAAGATTAATGGATGGCCCCGAAGCCATACCACCCGACAGGGAACCATCGCCAATGATGGCGACCACATTGGAGTTTTCACCCTTTAGGTCTCTGGCCTTGGCAACACCAGATGCCAAGGAGAGGGAAGTTGAAGTATGGCCAACTGTAAAGAGGTCGTGCTCACTCTCCTTAGGGTTGGTGTAACCCGAGACATCATCATAGTGAGCTGGATCCAGAAAGGCTTGAGCCCGCCCTGTCAGCATTTTATGAACATAAGACTGGTGGGAAACATCAAAGATAAACTTATCGACGGGTGAATTGAAGACATAGTGGAGAGCCACCGTCATCTCAACCACACCAAAGTTAGGCCCATTATGGCCACCGTGCTGACTGATCTTTTCCAAGAGAGCCTGCCTGGCCTCAAGGACAACTTGCTCTAACTCAGCCTGAGACATGGTCTTCAAGTCCGCTGGTGATTTAATCTTTTCTAGCATAGGATTCCTTTCTTATTAGCAAATTTTGCTTTTATTATAAACCTTGGAGTTAACTCCAAGTCAATCAAAACTTAAAAATAAACGCTAGTCAAGAGCTGTTAGCCATTTTTCCAGAGTGGCCTGACTGGAAAGGACATCACCTGGCAGGGGTTGCTCAGCTAAAAGTTGGTTAAAGAAAGTTTGTGATTGCGCATAGGTCGAGCCGCCCGATGTCGCAAAGGTCGCTACCCTTTTGCCAGTCAAATCCAACTTTTCGACGACAGTCTCCACAATCCGAGGTGGAATCCCCCACCAGATAGGATGACCAATAATGATAGTGTCATAGCCTGAAATATCAGGAAGGTAGCCTACGAATTCAGGACGACTGGCAGGATTATTCTGCTCTTGATTGGCACGACAATTATCATCGGTCCAGGTCAAATCAGATTGGCTATAAGGTTCTTCCGCCTGAATGGCATAGGTATCAGCTCTCAGACGGCTGGCAATCGTTTCAGCAAGTCGCTTAGTTGTTCCAGTAATCGAAAAATAAATAACTAAAGTCTTTGACATGATTTGCTCCTTTCGTAAGATAAGCAAGCATTTTCGGCTCTCTTCGCTGACTGTCGCTAAAAAGAAAAATCCCCTAGCCCTCTACCTAGGAGAAGGGCTAAGAGGTTGTGCTTATTCATGCTTGGCTAGGCCTGACCTGCTTAGCTTCATTATAACAAAAAAAAAAACCAAACCGCATAGAGTTTGGAATTGAATAAAATTTATATCATTAGATTAATCATCCCGCTTATAGCGACGATCTTCCAAGAGTCGCAAGAAATGGTCGTTAGGCACTTGGCCATTGTGATATTTCTGATAGACCTGCTTGACGGCATCCGTATGCTTGGCATAAAGATCCTTGCGCAGCTCCAATTGTTCCCGATGGAAGGCCTGGGTTTCAGCCCGATTCTTTAGGAGCAGCTCCTGCATTTCCTGGCGTTCATTTGGATCTTGGATAGCATCCAAGCCCCAGGCAATCCGCTTGGCCGCATAATCCTGATACTGACGAACCCGTTTTCTTTCTTGCTCAAAATGCTTGTGCAAAATGGCCGAAATATCCTTTGGAGAATGGAAAATTTCCCGAACAGCCGTAATTGGCTCCGCATCGACCACCGTATAGGTAAGGGCACCCAAGTAGGGCATGAGGAAAACGGTGATGGCACCCGCCGCAATCAGAACAGAAGCAATCTCGCTGGACATAAAGCCATCATTGACCGCAATCCCCGTAATCCCAACGATTAGGGGTAGGGCTGTCGTACAGTAGAAGGCAACCGAAAAACGATTGTGAATGGTCAGGCGCTTCTCTGGATCGCGCTCCAAGGAGAGCGAAATAACGATAGGAATGGCCCGAATCAAGACTAAGGCCAAAATGAAGGCTACCAGCAGGCCTGGTCGTTCTGCAACTGCCATGAGATTAATACTACAACCCGAAATCACAAAGAAAAGAGGAATCAGGAAGCCGTGAGCAATCCCATTAATTTTCTTCTCTAAGGTGTGGCTATTTTCTGGAATCACAAACCTGAGGACAAATCCCGCCGCAAAGGCTCCCAAGACAATATCCAACTCGAAAACTGATGAGAAGGCAACCAAAACAATCAAGAGAAGAATGGTTACCCGCACCGTCATCTGGGAATTGGTATCCGCCTTGGAATGAAGAAACTGGTAGAGAGCACCACCGCGTTGAACGGCCTTATTGCCCAAGGTAGCCAACCAGACACAAATCAGCAGGAGACCACCAAGAATGGCTGCTGTCTTCCAGGTTGACCTGGCAGAAAGCAAGATAGCCATGGCAATGACTGTCGCTACTTCTCCCCAAGTTCCATAAGCAATGATGGTATTGCCAATCTGGGTTCCGGTCAGGCCCCGTTCCTCCAAAATGGGCATGAGGGTTCCCAGAGCCGTTGTCGTAAAGAGCAAGGCTGTGGCAATCAAGCCTTGTTTGCCCGAAGCAATATCCGGCATGATAAAAGCCACAATCAGACCAATAACCAGGGTAAAGGCCCAGGTCCAGAAGCCCTTCTTCCCCTCTTTTCCGACAATAACCTTGGGGTCAATTTCATAACCCGCCAAAAGAAAGAGAAAGGCACAACCCAAATCAGATAGGAGCTTGAGAGCTTCACTATCCGAATTTATCCAGCCGAGCGCATGGGGGCCTAGAGCTGCACCAGCCGCAATCAAAATCACCGTCTCAGGCACGACCTGTCTGGGAATCAACTTGGCCACCATAGGGGTCACTGCTGCTATAAAAGTAATTATTGTTAATGAAATAAAAGTTCCTGTCATAGAATACTCCCAATATCCAAGCCCAGCAACAAGGTTACTTGAGCAGACATTCAGCTAACATTATACCATTTCAATGGCCAGCTTGCAGAAGCGAGACCCTAAGACCGGATAATATTGGACCATTGGCTTACTTTCGCCAGTAGATTTAGCGAGGGAAGCTAGGCTTGCTCGCAGCAATCTTTTAATCCCTCCCTAAGGTTTGCTTGCCAGCTCATCTACTGCTTGGCTTTAATATAGTCTACCAACTGCAACACCAAATCGTACTGCATAAAGGGAGTAATCAAGTAGATACCCTTAAAATAGGTGAGCGCCTGATCAATCAACTTTTTACTCTCTGCCAAAGCAATCTCTTGACACTTAGATTTATCATCCTTGACCCTTGCCAGTTTTTCGAGAAAAGCCTCTGACAATTTAATCCCCGGAACCTCGTTATGAAGGAAGAGGGCATTATTATAACTGGTGATTGGTAATATTCCAATAAAGAAGGGTTGCTCATAAGATTCACTTAAATCCGCCAACTGCTTGATTGTCTCTCCTTCAAAAATGGGCTGGGTAATAAAACAATCGGCTCCTGACGTGATTTTCTTCTCAATAAGACGACCGCTTCGAGCTAAATTGGGAACATTGGGGTTAAAGGCTGCAGCTACAGTAAAACTAGTTGCCTTTTTCAAGGAAGCTCCACTATAGCTCTTTCCCTGATTAAGTTGCTTGATGAGTTGAATCAGTTTAAAACTTGTCACATCATAGACACTAGTCGCCCCAGGAAAATCTCCCAGTTTAGAGGGATCGCCAGTCACAGCCAAAATGTGATCAAAACCTAGTAAATCCATACCCAGTAACCTCGATTGCAGCCCAATCATATTATGGTCACGACAGGTCAGGTGTAAGAGAAAAGGTGTTGAAATTTCATCTCTTAGGAGGGAGGCGAGACTGAGATTGCAAATTCTGGTGTGGGCCAGAGAGTTGTCTGACAGGGTAATGGCTGCCACACCACTAGTATCAAGAGCCTTAACACCTTCCTTGAATTTAGCAATTTCTAGGTTTTTAGGGGGATCCAATTCTGCGACAATAGTCACCTCCCTTTTAACCTTGTCCACTAAGGTCTCCCCTGTCTTAACCTGTCTTAAGAAGTCTGCTTCCTTAGCCAAGGGAGTCAAATATTTTTCCTGGACTGGCTTGAGGCCACCCAAGGCCCTCTTTACAGCACGGATATGGGCTGGAGTCGTCCCACAACAACCACCAATAATGCGGGCTCCCTCTGCAGCCAGTAGCCTTGCCGATTGACCAAAATAGTCAGCATTAGATGAAAACTGATAGGTGGAATCTGTAGCCGTATCTAAGGCTGGCAGACTGGCATTGGGATAGACTGCTAAATAGGATTGGGCGAAAAGGGGAATCTGCTTGAAAGATTGAATCATGTGGTAGGGCCCCAGATGGCAGTTCAAACCGACAACATCTGCTCCCAACATAATCAGTTGGCTAAAAATATCAACAAGGGACTGCCCTGTCCCCGTCAGGCCAACCTCTTGCAGGGAAAGGTTGGTAATTAGTGGTAGCTCTGTTAAAGGACGAAGGGCCTTAACTACTGCTAGGAGCTCTTCAGCATCATAATAAGTTTCTAAAAGCAGGCCATCCAGGACACCCGTCTCCAAGAGAAACTGAGCCTGTTCCACGGTCTCTCTGACAATTTCCTCTAAATCTAAGTCACACTGGCGAATCCCTCTGGAGGCACCGATGGTCCCTAGGACAAAGGTTTTATCACCTGCTGCCTCCCTTGCTAAACGAGCACCTGCTTGATTGATTTCTTTGACCTGGTCGTCAAAACCATAATTTTTTAATTTATGCCGTTTTGCCCCATAGGTATTGGTCTGAATGATATCTGCCCCTGCCTCAATGTAGGCAAGGTGAATCTTTTTGATATCAGCGGGGTGGGAGAGATTATAGGCTTCATAACAATTATCCAGACCATTGCTATAAAGTAGTGTCCCCATGGCACCATCAGCAACCAATATCTCATTTTTTAAACGTTCCAGAAGTTGTGCCATATCTGCTCCTTTCTCCATACCTTAATCTTTGCCGAACTTATGGCGAACAATCTTGGTCGCAGCTACCAAATTTTTAAGGGCCGCTACCGTCTCTCTTTCCTTGCGGGTCTTGAGACCACAATCTGGATTTACCCAAAATTGGTCCAAGGATAACTGGTGGAGGGGCCGCTCAATATTACTAATCAATTCATCCAAACTTGGAACCCGTGGTGAATGAATGTCATAGACTCCCAGACCAATTCCAAGGGGATAGGTAGCAGTCTCAAATGCTTCAATAATTTCGCCATGACTCCTACTGGTTTCAATCGAAATCACATCAGCATCGAGGGCACGAATAGACTCAATAATTTCCGAAAAGTTGGAATAACACATATGGGTATGAATTTGAGTCGTGTCCTTAACCGATGAAGTCGCCAGGCGAAAGGCTCTCACAGAGTCATCCAGATAAGCTTGTTGCTTGTCCTTGCGCAGGGGGAGGCCCTCTCTCAGCGCAGCCTCATCCACCTGGATTATAGGAATTCCAGCATCCTCTAAAAGCTCAATTTCCTTCCTAATAGCCAAGGCAATCTGGTTGAACAAATCAGGCCGTGAAATATCATTGCGTTCAAATGACCAATTTGTGATGGTAATCGGCCCAGTCAGCATCCCCTTTACCGGCCGTTTTGTCAAACTTTGGGCGTAGACCGTCTCCTTGAGCGTCAGGGGTTGGATATGTTGGATATCCCCATAAATGATTGGAGGCTTTACTGCCCTAGAACCGTAGGACTGAACCCAGCCCCCTTTTGTTGTGGCAAATCCAGCCAACTTTTGACCAAAAAATTCCACCATGTCCACGCGCTCAAATTCTCCGTGGACTAAGACATCAAGATCTAGGTCCTCCTGAATCTTAATCCAACGAGCAATCTCAGACTTAATGAAATCCTCATAAGCCTGATTGGAAATTTCTTGTCCTTTCCAAGCTCGGCGAATCCGTCTGACCTCAGAAGATTGAGGAAAGGAGCCTATCGTTGTCGTTGGTAGAACCGGTAATCCAAGCTTCTCTTGCTGGAGTGGGTAGCGGTCCTTGAAATCCAGATGGCGCTTCTGAGGAATCTTTCCCAAGTCCTCTAAGGCCAAATTCCGAAAGTCCGCCGCCTGAAGTGCCTTAAAGTCGGCAACTTTTTGAGTAAATTTTGGACTGCTAAAACCTGTTTCAAGCTGGTCGGCTAGAAGGCGGAGCTCCTCTAATTTTTCGTCCGCAAAGGCCAAACCATTTTTTAAGAGGGGATTGAGACCAGTCTCTCCTTTTTTCGTTACTGGAACATGGAGCAGGGAACAAGAAGGCTGGATATGGACCGCTTTGACCTTGTCTGAAATCTCCAAAACCAAGTCTCGACTGGCTTCTAAGTCAGCACCCCAAACATTGCGACCATCAATAACACCAGCAAAAATTTCCTTATCTGAGAAATAACCAGCCTTGACAGCGGCCAAATTTTCCTCTAAACCATGGACGAAGTCCAGACCCAGGCCTGCAACTGGTAAGTTGCCCAGAATTTCTGGGTCAACCAAAGCCTCAAAATAGGTCTGGAAAATCAGCTTGGCCTCGGGGACTTGCTTAGCAAAATAAGCATAGACATGCTTGGCTGCCTCTAAGTAACTATGGCCTTCATCCGTCACAAAAATTGGCTCATCGACCTGGATATAGCTGGCACCAGCCTCAACAAGTTCCTGAAAAATCTGCCGATACAGGGGCAAAAGACTCTTGATAGCTGCAGTGTAATCTTCAATCCCTGAAGAGAGGGCCACAAAAGTGATTGGCCCGGTGATAACCGGTTTGGCCTTGTCACCAACAAGTTCTTTTGCCTCCAGATAGAGCTCCAAAAGTCGATTAGATTTTAAACTCGGTTTTTGCTTTGACCACTCCGGCAAAATATAGTGGTAATTGGTGTTAAACCATTTTTTCATAGCCGATGCCACATTATCCTTATTACCACGAGCAATCGCAAAATAGAGACCCAAATCATGGGCTTCCTTGGCAAAGCGCCTTGGAATAATATTAAACTGGTAGGATAGATCCAAAATATGATCATAGAGAGAAAAATCCCCAACCGGGATCAAATCAAGGCCAGCATCTGCCTGCTTTTTCAGGAAGGTCCGGCGTAAACTCTTCATCTCAGCTAGCAAATCAGCCTGAGACAGCTTCCCACTCCAATAGGATTCAATAAGCTTCTTCCACTCACGGTTTTCACCAAGTCTTGGATAACCTAAATTCGACACCTTAACCATAGCTACCTCCTATAGGGATATATTTTCAAAATATACCCTTTTATTTTTTATGGAATCTATTTTATAACCTTTTATATCAGTAAATCAATAGTTTTCAGCTTAGAACTTTTATAGACCGCCCTATAGTTTATAACTAAGTAACAAGCAATTGTTATAGTTATCAGCTATACCCCCATCCTTTCTCACTCTCAAAACCAAGCAAATTTAGCCAAAGAAAAAGGGGAACTTAGTCCCCAAAAATTTTATTATCTGATAAATTGCAAGAATAAGTGCAACATTTACTTGAACTCATCCTCTAGAGCTTCAC
>ERZ773090.138-NODE-138-length-69135-cov-4.82837_pt1 | contig 69135 bp, 63 predicted proteins | sample MGYA00580579_ERZ773090 | MGnify/ENA primary metagenome ERZ773090 (study PRJEB29015, sample SAMEA2738014) | human oral metagenome | biome: human oral; feature: human-associated habitat; material: dental | place: China | collected 2132 ... | reverse complement strand
ATGAGGCTGTGTTCGAGTTCGGGATCGGAGAGGCTGTGCCATTGTCCGAGCAGGACGGCTTTGAACATGGACAACAGTGGATAGGCGGGACGGCCGCGGTGGTCTCTAAGGTAACGGGTTCTTTGACGATTCAGGTATTGTTCGATCTGCTGCCAATCAATCACCTGATCCAACTTCAATAGTGGGAAGCGGTCGATGTGTTTGGCAATCATGGCTTGTGCGGTTTGCTGGAAGAAGGTGCTCATGAGAAATCCCCTAAATGTCTTGGTGGGAATTTAGGGGATTTTTGGGGGGATTTTGCAAAGGTCTCGGGCCGTCTGAAAAACCTTTCAGACGGCCTTTTTGTTTTTGAATATTGTAAGTGATTGTAGAATTAAGAAAAACAGGAATTGATAGACTAAAATACTAGCATTATTAATTTAACATAATATAAATTATGCGAACTTAGACTAGTGTGATGCAATAGTCTTTTCTACAGATTATGGCCACAACCAAGCCCATGTGCTTCGTCCTTCTCCTTGCAGTAAAACTAAAGTTCGGCAAGCTGAGGCTGTGTTCATGCATTCGAAGCCGATTCCGTAGGCTGATAAGGCTGCAGCAATTTTGGGATGCAGAAATTTTTGTTTTGCTCCTGTACCTATGATAATGACTTCTGGACGGTTTTCTGCTGTTTCAATTGCTGATATAAAAATTTGTTCGTTTAATTCTTCGATGGTTGTTTGAGGAATGATGCTCACTTTGCCATTTTGCCAGCAAATGGGTTCTGAGTATGTTTGTTCACCGATTTGCAATATGCCTTGTGAGGATGAAAAAAATGATGCGGTTTCATCAATATGGTTTTCTGTGATTTTCATGGCAATTCCTGTTTTTATGGTAGAACGATTTTCAGACGGCCTTGGGAAACCTTGCAAAAAAAGGTGCAAAATCAAGCAATATCAGGTAGGATTCAACGTTTGACCTTGTGCATTGATGCTTTGCTCTGAATTTACGATTGCAAGCGATTATAACAAGCCTTGGTTTTTCGTGATTATTTTAAAGTATCGGCTCAAAAGGAGACACAATGAAGCCAGTAAATATCGGTCTTTTAGGTTTGGGTACAGTTGGTGGCGGTACGGCCACTGTATTGCAGGACAACGCTGCGGAAATCAGCCGCCGCTTGGGACGTGAAGTCCGTATTTCTGCTGTTTGTGATTTGAGCGAAGAAAAAGCCAAACAAATTTGCCCGAATGCTGCTTTTATCAAAGATCCGTTTGAGCTGGTTCAACATCAAGATGTTGATGTTGTTGTTGAATTGTTTGGCGGTACCGGTATTGCCAAAGATGCGGTTTTGAAAGCAATTGAAAACGGCAAACACATTGTTACTGCCAATAAAAAACTGCTGGCTGAATACGGCAATGAAATTTTCCCTTTGGCGGAAGAAAAAAATGTCATGGTGCAGTTTGAAGCTGCTGTTGCCGGCGGTATCCCTATTATCAAGGCTTTGCGTGAAGGCTTGGCTGCAAACCAAATCCGCAGTATCGCCGGTATTATTAATGGTACCAGCAACTTTATTCTTACTGAAATGCGTGAAAAAGGCAGCGCGTTTGCAGACGTATTGAAAGAAGCTCAGGCTTTGGGCTATGCAGAAGCTGACCCTACTTTTGATATTGAAGGTCATGATGCCGGCCATAAAATCACCATCATGAGCGCATTGGCATTCGGTACCCCGATGAACTTCTCTGCCTGCTATTTGGAAGGCATCAGCAAACTCGATAGTCGCGATATCAAATATGCTGAAGAGTTTGGCTACCGTATCAAATTGTTGGGTATTACCCGTAAAACCGACAAAGGCATTGAGTTGCGTGTACACCCTACTCTGATTCCTGAAAGCCGTCTGCTGGCTAACGTTAACGGCGTGATGAATGCTGTCCGTATCAATGCCGATATGGTTGGTGAAACCTTGTATTACGGTGCAGGTGCCGGTGCATTGCCGACTGCCTCTGCCGTGGTTGCCGACATCATTGATATTGCCCGCCTGATTGAAGCGGAAACTGACCATCGTGTTCCTCACTTGGCATTCCAGCCTTCACAAGTTCAAGCGCAAAATATTCTGCCTATGGATGAAATTACCAGCAGCTACTATCTGCGCGTTCAAGCAACTGACGAACCGGGCACTTTGGGTCAAATTGCCGCACTCTTGGCCAAAGAAAATGTTTCTATCGAGGCTTTGATTCAAAAAGGCGTGATTAATCAAAGTACTGCCGAAATTGTGATTTTGACCCACACCACAGTGGAACACAATGTCAAACGAGCTATCGCAGCGATTGAGGCATTGAGCTGCGTGGATGCTCCGATCACCATGATCCGCATGGAAAGCCTGCATGACTGAGCAACAAACGGAAAGGCCGTCTGAAGAGCAACTGGCGGCCAGAAAAAAAGCCAAGGCAAAAATCCGTACCATCCGCATTTGGGCATGGATTATTTTGTCTTTGCTAGCTCTGACCGCCCTGCTCTCACAATGCGCCATGAACAAGCCGCAGATGAAACAAAATGTGGTGGAGTCTTGCGTGAAAAACATTCCTTTTGCTGAAAAATGGCAAGCTGATTTAAAGGCAAAAGGTTTGGATGCGCAAAACGAGAAATTTGCTCAAGACTATTGTGTCTGCATGTGGGATCAGCCTTTAAGCAAACTCTCTGACGAGCAAATCCGAAACTTCGGCAAAATCAGCCCTGAGGAGCAACTCAAGCTCTTGGGTGGCGCGGAAGCTTTTGAGGCACGCGATAAGCAATGCGTGGCTGATTTAAAGGCTGAGTAAACCGATATCGGTTTAAATCAAAGCTACAAGGTCGTCTGAAATTCCAGACGGCCTTTCTTATATTGAATAAATAGTAATAAGAATTGATTTCATTATATTTTAAGTTTAAGATAGCTTAGTTAATTGCTTTTCTATGGTTATTGCCATGCGCTACCACTTTCCTATTGCCGTTGATATTTATGATTTTTTGTATACCGGCCGGTTTGACTATTTGGAAATCGGACAATCGGCAGAGTCTATTTTGCAGATGTTTCCTGCGCCTGATTGCGTCCCTAAAGGCTTGTTGGTGCAAAAAGGCTGGAATATTTGGCTTTATGGCGATATCGAACTGCATTTCTCCGACAATCGGCTGACTCAGATTCGTGCTGATTTTCAGCCTGATGCTGCATTAAGCGGTGGCCGTTGGGTAAAGTTGAATCCGTGGTTTTTTGCAAATGGCTGCCTTGATGTTTATGCCGTCATTCAGCGCTTGGTGCAACGCAATATCGATTTTATTAAAACGGAAACGCATACCAATTTGATTTTGCAGCTGCAAAGCGGGGTCGAATTGATTTTTGAAAAATGTCGGGGTATGAAACTTGCCTCGTTCCGCAAACAAAAAGCCTCCCTGCCCCATTGGGCGCGAGAAACAGCTTCTTAAATAAAACAATGCCGTCTGAAAACATCATTTCAGACGGCATTATCAGTTACAAACCATTCAATAATTGTCGGATTTTCGTCATCGTCATAGATGTCTGTTCATTACAGCCCTCAGTCCCTACTCCGCTATCAAAGCAATCAATGCTGCTGACGCTGCAAAAGTGGGCATAGGCCATTTTTAACTCCCTAGCCAAAACGGCTTCGGGCATGCCGGTCATACCGAGTACATCTACGCCGTCACGTCGATAACGGGCGATTTCTGCGCGGGTTGGACGGCGCGGGCCTTGCAGACAGCCATAAACGGCGGAGTCGTAAATCGGCACATTGTGCGCTTTCGTGATATTCAACAATTCTTGTCGTAATTCATCGCAATAAGGGTTGAAAAAATCGGTATGGACAACCGGATATTCTTGGCCTTCAAAAAAAGTATCTTTACGGCCATAGGTATAGTCGATCAAATCGTCCGGCAACACCAGACTGCCGTTTTCAAAATCGGAATTGATACCGACGACTGAAGAAATGGCAATGATGTTTTCAACGCCTAAAGAATGTAACGCCCAAATATTGGCGCGGTAGTTGATTTCATGCGGCGCGATGGTATGGCTGAAGCCGTGTCGGGCAAGAAAAACAATATCCAAGCGCCCCAACCTGCCGAACAAAATAGGGCTGCTGGTTAAGCCGTATGGAGTGCGTACGATTTTTCGTTCGGTAATTTCGAGTTCTGGCAGTTTGGTCAAACCGCTGCCGCCGATAATGGCTAACATATAGACTTCCTTTGTTATCAATGGCCGTCTAAGACTTGGATTTCAGACGGCCTTAATATTATCGATTTATTTATGTTTGTAGAAATGGCTGCCGAAATAGGCAGATGCACCTTCACGTAATAAAACCAGCGTCACGGCGGCAAGCGGCAAGCCGGCAAGCATACCGACAAAACCCATCAGTTGTCCGAAAGCCATCAACGAGAAAATCACCCAGAACGGAGACAAACCAATGCGGTCGCCGACGATTTTAGGCGTAATGAAAAAGCTTTCCAAGAATTGTCCGACACCGAATACAGCCCAGACCATCAACAAACCCTGCCATGAGCCATATTGCAAAAGCGCGGCAACTGTTGCCAGCAAAAGGCCGGTAAATGCACCCAAATACGGAATAAATACCAAAATACCGGCAATCATACCGATGGCAAAGCCGGAATCCAAACCGACCAGCATCAAGCCCAATCCATAAACCAAGCCCATAATTATCATAACCATCAGTTGGCCACGCAGAAACTCGCCCAAAACTTCATCCATATTGCCGCTGATACGCGTGTAGGTCTCGATAAAACGGCGTGGAACCAGTTTGCTGATTCCGGAAGACCAGCGTTTCCAATCCAACAAGAAGTAATACAGCAACAAAGGCAACAACACCAAATTGCTGACGCCGCTGATCACGTTGCCGCTTTGACGCATCAAGGTCGGAATCCATTCTTTGAGCGTATTGCTCAACTCATCCGTATGCGATTGCAACCATGCGATGATTGATTCTTGATCGATTTGAATATAATCCCCGCTGATGCTGTTAAGCCACGGCAGCAGTTTGTTTTGAACAAAGCCCACGATTTGCGGCAGGCGTTCGGCCAGATTGTTAAACTGGTTCAACAACATAGGCACGATAATCAGCACCAACGACAGCAATATCAGCAAAGCCAGTGCCATAATAATCATAGAGGCCGGCGCGCGGCGGATACGCTTCAATTGAAGCCACTCGACCAAGGGATTCAAAACATAGGCCAAAACGGCAGCCACAATAAACGGCGTCAAAACATCGCCCAAGGCATATAAAAGCCAAATAAAGGCTGCGATGACGCAAGCCATAATAATCCACGGTTTTGCGCCGCGCGCTTTCTTTTGATACATAAAAAGGTATTTCCCAATTGATGTTTAAGGTTTTCAAAATCAATAAGTAGTATAACAGATTCGCAAAGGCCGTCTGAAAGCGCGACGGCTATTTAAGATAAAATAAAAATTGTTGACAATAATGCCAAAAAATTCAGCCTGAATCCTCTAATTTAAGATAAAATACGCTCCGACAATCTACCCATACCCGAATAAGGAAATCCAATGAGCACTTCTTTGAGCTATCGTGACGCAGGCGTGGATATCGACGCAGGCGATCAACTGGTCGAAAACATCAAACCTTTTGCCAAGCGTACTATGCGCCCTGAAGTGTTGGGTGATTTGGGCGGTTTCGGCGCTTTGGTCGAAATCGGCAAAAAATACAAAAATCCGGTATTGGTTTCCGGTACGGACGGCGTCGGCACCAAGCTGAAACTGGCATTCGACTGGGACAAACACGATACCGTCGGCATCGATTTGGTTGCCATGAGCGTCAATGATATTTTGGTTCAAGGTGCAGAACCTTTGTTCTTCTTGGACTATTTCGCTTGCGGCAAACTGGATGTTGCCCGTGCGACTGATGTGATTAAAGGCATTGCCCAAGGTTGCGAAGAATCCGGTTGCGCTTTGATTGGCGGTGAAACTGCCGAAATGCCGGGCATGTATCCAGAAGGCGAATACGACTTGGCCGGTTTTGCCGTCGGCGTGGTTGAAAAAGAACGCGTCATCAACGGCCGCAGCATTCAGGCCGGAGACGTTGTTTTGGGCTTGGCTTCCAACGGCGCACACTCCAATGGCTACTCTTTGGTACGCAAAATCATCGAGCGCGACAATCCTGATTTGGACGCGGAATTTGACAACGGCAAAACCTTGCGCGAAGCCATCATTGCCCCTACCCGCCTGTATGTGAAACCTATCCTTGCCACTTTGGAAAAATTCACCATTAAAGGCATGGCCCATATTACCGGTGGCGGCATTACCGAAAACGTACCTCGTGTTTTACCTGAAAATACCGTCGCACAAATCGATGCCAAAGCGTGGGAATTGCCTAAATTGTTCCAATGGCTGCAAAAAGCAGGCAATGTGGAAACCCAAGAAATGTACCGTACATTTAACTGCGGTATCGGCATGGTTGTTATCATTGCCAAAGAAGATGCCGATGCGGTACAGGCATTCTTGAGCGAACAAGGCGAAACCGTTTACCGCTTGGGCGCAGTTCGTGAGCGCAACGGCGACGAACATCAAACCCAAGTGGCTTGATTAAGATGTAATTAAAAAAGTGCGGATAATGAATCCGCACTTTTTTATTGTTTATGGTCTAAGCAAATCTCCGCCCTAGCCTGCTTCTTCCATAAAACCGGCCAACTGAGCCGTATCGTGGGCAATCATCAGCTCTTCATTGGTTGGAACGACCAAAACAGCCGGCATAGAACCTGTCGGGCTGATGATACCGGAGTTGCCGTAACGTTTGTCCATATTGGCTTTGGTATCGATGTGCAGACCTAAGAAATCAAGATATGAAACAGTTTTAGCTCGGATATTACGCGAGTTTTCGCCGATACCTCCGGTGAACACAAGCGCGTCAACGCCGCCACAAGCCACAGCCATCGAAGCAATATATTTGGCAAGGCGGTAAGTCATGACTTCCAAAGCCAAGCGTGCGCCTTCATGGCCTTCGTCCGCGGCGATTTCCAAAGAACGACAGTCGTTGGAAAGTTCGGAAATACCGAGCAAGCCTGATTTTTTATTCAGCATTTCATCAACTTGGGCAACATCCAAACCGGCGTGTGAAGTCAGATAGCTGTATACGCCCGGGTCGATGTCGCCGCAGCGCGTACCCATTACCAAGCCTTCGATCGGCGTGAAGCCCATACTGGTGTCAACGGATTTGCCGTTTTTAATGGCGGTAATGGATGCGCCGTTGCCTAAGTGGGCAATAATCATGCGGATGTCTTCCAACGGTTTGCCCAAGATGCGTGCGGCTTCAGGGGCAACGTAACGCATACTGGTACCGTGGAAACCGTAGCGGCGGAAAGCGTATTTTTTACGCAATTCGCGCGGAACGGCATAAGTGTAGGCACGCTCCGGCATGGTTTGGTGGAACGAGGTATCCATCACGCCGACATTGGGCAGCCCTGGGAAGTGCTCTTGCGCAGCCAAAATGCCGTTGATATTGGCAGGGTTATGCAGCGGAGCGAGCGGAATGCAGGCATTGAGTTCGTCCATTACTGCTTGGTCGATCAAAACAGACTCACTGTATTTTTCGCCGCCGTGGGCGATGCGGTGGCCGATGGCTTTAATGCGGTCGTGCAGGCCGTGTTTTTCCAGTTCTTTCAACAGCATACCCACCGCACCGGCGTGACAGTTGCGCCCTGCCAAGGGAGCTTGGCATTTTTTACCGTCTTTGCTGAACGTAATGACTGCTTCGGGCGTACCCAAACGTTCGCCGAGACAGCTTAAGAGAACTTTACCGTTTTTACGGTCGATAACGGCGCCTTTGAGTGAAGAGCTGCCGCAGTTCAGAACAAGAATGAGTTGGTTGGACATGGTGTTTCTCCTTTGAATTTTTGATTGTTTTTTTGGCTTCAGGCCGTCTGAAAAGAGCAAGAATCTTTGAGCGCTTTCCAGATTGCCTTTGGTTTGGTGTTTAGTCAGGCTTAATGCCCAATCCTAATCTCCATTGCAGGTATCGCTACCCGACTAAAATCTGCTTATTTGGTTTTCAGACGGCCTTGTTTAATGCTGCGGCCGTCTGAAAACTTAAAAGCAATCTTCCGGCACTCGGACTTGTCCTTCCATAATCACGCGTGCGCTACGGCTCATGACCGCTTTGGTGGCCGTCCATTGTCCGTCCTGACATTCGGCAGCGGCACCGACACGCAGTGCGCCCGACGGATGACCGAAACGGACTTCTTTACGCGCTCCGCCTCCGGCTGCAAGGTTGACCAGCGTTCCAGGCACGGCGGCGGCGGTAGCGATGGCAACTGAAGCGGTGCCCATCATGGCGTGGTGCAATTTGCCCATGCTCAGCGCGCGTACCAACAAGTCGATGTCGGCAGCTTGGACGGTTTTGCCGCTTGAAGCAGTGTAATCGGCCGCGGGAGCAACAAAAGCAACTTTCGGAGTATGGGCGCGGGTGGCAGCTTCGGATACGTCGCTGATCAAGCCCATTTTCAGCGCGCCATACGCGCGGATGGTTTCAAATTTTTCCAGGGCCGCGGCATCGTTGTTGATGTCGTCTTGCAACTCTTTGCCTGTATAGCCCAAATCTGCGGCATTCAGGAAAATGGTTGGAATGCCGGCATTGATAAGCGTGGCTTTCAGACGGCCTATATTCGGCACATCAATTTCATCGACCAAATTGCCGGTTGGGAACATACTGCCTTCGCCATCGGCCGGATCAAGAAATTCGATTTGTACTTCGGCTGCCGGAAACGTTACGCCGTCAAGCTCGAAATCGCCTGTTTCCAAAACTGCGCCGTTTTGCATCGGTACATGGGCAATAATGGTTTTTCCGATGTTTTTCTGCCAGATTTTGACGGTACACAGGCCGTCTGAAGGGATTTTGGATTTATCGACCAAGCCTTGCTCGATGGCAAATGCGCCCACGGCGGCGGTCAGATTGCCGCAGTTGCCGCTCCAATCGACAAAAGGTTTGTCGATGGAAACTTGTCCGAACAAATAATCGACATCGTGATCGGCGCGTTCGGATTTGTCCAAAATCACGGCTTTGCTGGTGGATGAACTGGCGTTACCCAAACCGTCAATCTGTTTACCGTAAGGGTCGGGGCTGCCGAGTACGCGCAAGAGGATTTTGTCGCGTGCCTCGCCTGCTTCCTGCGCAGCTGCCGGCAGATCGGTACGTTTGAAGAAAATGCCTTTAGATGTACCGCCGCGGTAGTAAACGGCTGGAATTTTAATTTGCGGCATTTCGAGTTCTCCTTTGTATTTTTAGTATGGTTTTTTCAGACGGCCCCTCAAACATTCGAGGCCGTCTGAAAACCTTTTTGAGCGTAGCCCGGGTATTTTGACGATACCCGATTTACCTTACGCTGCATTTCCTTCTAAAAAGTCTTGTGCGAAACGTTGCAACACGCCACCGGCTTCATATACCAACACTTCTTCTGCGGTATCGAGGCGGCAAGTAACCGGAACTTCAACGGTTTCGCCGTTTTTACGGTGAATCACGAGGGTCAGGTCGCAGCGCGGTGTGCGTTCGCCGACAACATCGTAGGTTTCCGTACCGTCCAGTTGCAGGGTGTGGCGGTTGGTACCCGGTTTGAATTGCAGCGGCAACACGCCCATACCGATCAAGTTGGTGCGGTGGATACGCTCGAAACCTTCGGCAACAATCGCTTCCACACCTGCAAGGCGTACGCCTTTTGCAGCCCAGTCGCGGCTTGAACCTTGACCGTAGTCCGCTCCGGCAATGATGATGAGCGGCTGTTTGCGGTTCATATAAGTTTCGATGGCTTCCCACATACGCATCACTTGACCTTCAGGTTCAACGCGTGCCAGCGAACCTTGGCGTACGCTGCCGTCTTCGTTTCTCACCATTTCGTTAAACAGTTTCGGATTGGCGAAGGTGGCGCGTTGGGCGGTCAAGTGGTCGCCGCGGTGGGTTGCGTAAGAGTTGAAGTCTTCTTCAGGCAAACCCATTTTTGCCAAATATTCGCCTGCGGCACTGCTGGCCAAAATCGCATTGGATGGCGAGAGGTGGTCGGTGGTGATGTTGTCGGGTAAAATCGCCAGCGGACGCATACCGCTCAATGTACGTTCTCCTGCCAGTGCGCCTTCCCAGTAAGGTGGGCGGCGGATATAGGTGGACATTGGACGCCAGTCGTATAGCGGGCTTGGTGCTTTTTGCGCTGTGCCGGTGTCGAACATTGGGATATAAACGTCGCGGAATTGTTGCGGTTTCACATATTCGGCAACGATGGCATCGATTTCTTCATCGGTCGGCCAAATATCTTTCAGGCGGATTTCACGGCCGTCTGCAACGCCGAGTACGTCGTTTTCAATATCGAAACGGATGCTGCCTGCCAACGCATAGGCAACGACCAACGGAGGCGAAGCGAGGAAAGCCTGTTTCGCATACGGATGGATACGGCCGTCGAAGTTGCGGTTGCCTGACAATACGGCAGTGGCGTACAAATCACGGTCGATGATTTCTTTCTGGATTTTCGGATCCAGCGCGCCGCTCATGCCGTTGCAGGTGGTGCAGGCAAAGGCGACGATGCCGAAGCCGAGTTTTTCCATTTCAGGCAGCAGGCCTGCTTCTTTCAAATAGATTTCGGCTACTTTTGAACCCGGGGCAAACGAAGATTTCACCCAAGGTTTGCGTTGCAAGCCGAGGCGGTTGGCATTGCGTGCCAACAGCGCGGCGGCGACAACGTTGCGCGGATTGGAAGTATTGGTACACGAAGTAATCGCGGCAATAATCACTGCACCGTCAGGCATTTGGCCGTCTGAAGGCTCTTCGTAAGGTTTAGCCAAGCCTTTGCTGGCCAAATCAGCGGTCGCAAAACGGGCATGCGGATTACTTGGACCTGCCATGTTGCGCGTTACGCTGCTCAAATCAAATTTCAAAACGCGAGGATAAACGGCGGTTTTCAAGGCATCTGCCCACAAGCCTGCGGTTTTGGCGTAGATTTCTACCAATTTCACTTGCGCGTCGTCACGACCGGTCAGTTTCAAATAATCAATGGTTTGCTCATCAATAGCGAACATCGCGGCAGTCGCGCCGAACTCAGGGGTCATGTTGGAAATGGTGGCACGGTCGCCGATAGACAGGCTTCTTGCGCCTTCGCCGAAGAATTCGACAAATGCACCAACCACACGCTCTTTACGCAAGAATTCGGTCAGTGCCAACACGATGTCGGTGGCAGTAATGCCCGGCTGACGTTTGCCGGTCAGCTCCACGCCGACAATATCAGGCAGACGCATCATGGATGCACGGCCCAACATCACGGTTTCGGCTTCCAAACCGCCCACGCCTACGGAAATCACGCCCAGTGAATCGACGTGCGGCGTATGTGAGTCAGTACCGACACAGGTATCAGGGAACGCTACACCATTTTTGACTTGGACAACGGGCGACATTTTTTCCAAGTTGATTTGGTGCATAATGCCGTTGCCTGCAGGAATCACGTCCACATTTTCAAATGCGGTTTTTGTCCAGTTGATGAAGTGGAAACGGTCTTCGTTGCGTCGATCTTCGATTTCACGGTTTTTACGGAAGGCATCAGGATCGTAGCCGCCGCATTCAACGGCCAGAGAGTGGTCGACGATAAGCTGGGTTTGCACCACAGGATTCACTTTGGAAGGATCACCGCCTTTTTCTGCAATCGCATCACGCAGGCCTGCCAAATCTACCAACGCTGTCTGACCCAGAATATCGTGACACACCACGCGTGCCGGATACCAAGGGAAGTCGATTTCCTGTTTTCCCTCAATCAGCTGGCCCAGCCAGCTTTGCAGCGTAGGCAAGTCGACTTTGTCTGCGCGGTTGACCAAGTTCTCCGCCAAGATGCGGCTTGTGTACGGCAGCTTGTCGTAAGAGCCTGGTTTGATGTCTTCACACGCCTGACGCGCGTCGTAATATTCCAAATCCGTACCGGGCAAAGCTTTGCGGTAGCGTTGGTTGGCAGTCATGTCGGTTCTCCTAAATCTATTATTTTTTTGGTTTGAGGTTTCAGACGGCCTGTTGATTCGGACCTTCAGGACGTCTGAAATCATAAATTCTGTTTTATTGCTTGTTGTCTGAAATCTATTCGCGGTATGAAAAAAAAATTGCTGCTCCGCTACCATCATTCCCGTATAGACGGAAATCCAAACTTAAATCTTTCAGTACTCTTTACAGCAGAACATTTCACCTTTTGAATTTCTGCCTGTATGGGAATGACGACAGCAGAGCAGCATGTTTTCCAAACGGCCGGCTCTCTCTCTCGCATACTGCACTAGGCCGTCGAAAAACGAAAACATCATTTATTCATTGTTTTCAAACGGCATTTCGAGATGGGGCGGGTAGGCGGCCCACCCTGCTGTTACGCATATTAGCGGTTTTCAATCTCCACGAATGCCAAATCTTCAGGGCCTGTGTAGTTTGCGCTCGGACGGATGATTTTGCCGTCTTTGCGTTGCTCGAGAACGTGTGCGCTCCAACCGGTTGTACGGGAAATCACGAACAGCGGTGTGAACATAGCGGTCGGTACGCCCAATTTTTGGTAGGAAACGGCAGAGAACCAGTCCAGATTCGGGAACATTTTTTTCTCTTCCCACATCACGCTTTCCAAGCGTTCGGCAATGTCAAAGAGGCGCATATCGCCGGTTTCGTTACTCAAACCGCGTGCCACTTCTTTAATGACAACGTTGCGCGGGTCGGAAATGGTGTACACCGGATGACCGAAACCGATCACGATTTCTTTGCGGCCGATGCGTTCGCGGATGTCGGCTTCGGCTTCGTCGGCATTGCGGTATCGTTTTTGAATATCGTAAGCCACTTCGTTCGCGCCGCCGTGTTTCGGACCTTTCAACGCACCGATTGCACCGGTAATGCAGGAGTACATATCAGAGCCTGTACCGGCAATTACGCGGGCGGTAAAGGTAGAAGCGTTGAACTCGTGTTCTGCATACAGAATCAGTGAAACGTGCATGGCTTTGATGTGTGATTCGCTTGGGCGTTTGCCGTGCAACAGATGCAGGAAATGACCGCCGATGGTCTCTTCGTCGCTTTCAACTTCAATGCGTTTGCCGTTGTGCGAATATTGATACCAGTACAAGAGGATGCTGCCGAGGCTGGCGATCAGTTTGTCGGCGATGTCGCGCGCTTCGCTTTCCGGATGGCTTTCGCGTTCAGGATGAACGCAGCCCAGCATGGATACGCCGGTACGCATCACGTCCATCGGATGGGTATGTGCAGGCAGACTTTCCAAAACTTTGATTACACGGATAGGCAGGCCGCGCATGGATTTGAGCTTGGTTTTATAAGCGGCCAGCTCAAATTTGTTGGGCAGATGGCCGTGAATCAGCAGGTAGGCGACTTCTTCAAACTCGCATTTTTGTGCCAAGTCCAGAATGTCGTAACCGCGATAGCTCAAATCGTTGCCGGTACGGCCAACGGTACACAATGCGGTATTGCCGGCCGCAACACCAGAAAGCGCAACGGATTTTTTAGGTTTGAAAGTCGGGGTTTGAGTAGTTTCAGTCATGGTATTTCTCCTTTGTATTTTATGGGTTTTATTTTTTCAGACGACCGATGCGGATTTGTTGAAAGGCCGTCTGAAAGCGGTTACTTATTTTTGAAACAATTTATCCAGTTTTTGCTCGAAGGCATGATAGTTCAGATGCTCGTACAGCTCGGCACGGGTTTGCATAGTGTCAACCACTGCGGCCTGAGTGCCATCGCGCATAATCGCTTCATAAACATTCAGAGCGGCTTTACTTGCTGCACGGAACGATGACAGCGGATACAGAACCAGCGACACGCCGTTTTCAGCCAGCTCGCTTTGGGTATAAAGTGGTGTAGAGCCGAACTCAGTAATGTTGGCCAATACAGGCACTTTCACTGCATCTGCAAATTGGCGGTACATTTTCAAATCGGTCATGGCTTCAGGGAAAATCATGTCCGCACCGGCTTCGACACAAGCTTGGGCGCGTTCGATAGCGGCATCCAAACCTTCTACCGCCAGCGCATCGGTACGCGCCATAATCACAAAGTTCTCATCAACGCGGGCATCTACGGCAGCTTTGATACGGTCGACCATTTCATCTTTAGAAACGATGGCTTTGTTTGGACGGTGGCCGCAGCGTTTTTGCGCTACCTGATCTTCGATGTGGACCGCTGCAACACCAGCGCGTTCAAAGTTGCGAATGGTACGGGCAATATTGAATGCACCGCCCCAACCCACATCGATGTCCACCAGCAAAGGCGTATCCACGTTGTCCGTGATGCGTCGCGCATCGATCAGCACGTCTTCCATTGTGGTAATGCCCAAATCAGGGATACCGCAAGAGCAGGCTGCTACGCCGCCGCCAGACAGATAGATTGCTTTGAAACCGCTTTGAGTAGCCAATCGCGCAAAGTAAGCATTGACGCAACCGACTACGGCAAGAGGATTCGATTCTTTCACGGCTTGGCGGAAACGTGCTCCGGCAGAGTGTTGACTCATCATATTTCTCCTTTATAGACTTTTTATCAGTATTAATCGGACGGCTCGGTTTTTCACAAATTGAAACGAACCGTTTAAAAAGAAACAATCGTTCTAAAAACTGTTTTCAGACGGCCTGTAAAATTTCAATCATCAACCATCTAAAAATTTAAAATCAATAAATACAAATAGTTATCAAAACTAATAAATACAATAAGGCTGAAGCGGAGGTATACGTTTTTTAATTTTTATTAATCAATATATGAATGCTGTTGGGGATACAGATATTTTAAAACCCGAAGCGTTCGTAGGAATGCGGAAACTGGATTCGGGTTGAGAGCCTTCAGACCGTCGGGACTGCCAATAAGCTGGCAGCGACGGGAGCGGCAGAGATGGGAGAAAATCTATAACAAGAGAGAGTGGTTTGATACAGATTCATGATGATGTTCCTTTGTAGTGCGATGTAGTTTTTATTTATGGAAACAAATTTAAAAAATAAAACCGGTCTTGTCAAACACTTTTTTCAAAAAAATTATAAAAAATTCAGTTATTAATAAACGATTTTTTTGCAACAAATATAAAAAACGGACAGGCTATACCACATCAAATCCTTATGTATCCTAGCTTCTGTCCGTTTTGTACTTTTGACTGATAGTCAGAATGATTGTAAACAATCTGTCTAAAAATAATTTATAATTGATTCATTTGTAAGGAACTTTTAAATATGCCGTCTGAAAAAATTAAAAATTTTGCCTTTAAATTTTCAGACGGCCTTTGCATGATGACTACTCTGCACTAAATGCCGTCTGAAAAGTCTGTTTGCCAATGGTAATGTCGGCAGTGTAATCATGGCGGCCTTCTACGCAAAACGGCAAGCGGACTTGCGCAGCCTGCCAACTTTGCGGCGATTGTTGCGTCAGGTTGTAGCGGTTGAAGCCCATGTCCATGTTTTTCATACTGAAACTGATACTGACCGCGCCCGTATTCTTCGGCACATTTTCCACCACAATATCAAACGGATCGTGTGTATTGATGGAGGTCGCTCGCACTTTTGAACCGTCAGGCAGGACGCAGCCTTGTGTCAGACTACATTCGACTACATTCGCTTTTGACTGTTGTCGCTGCCACCAATCCAAGAGCAGCAGTTTGGCCGCCGCAAACACAATCAGTAAAACAGCGGCAATCAGTAGTTTTTGATTTTTACTCATTTCAGACGGCCTCAATGTCATTATCGATCAAAACAGCATGCACACCCATGCTCTGCCACTGCTCGCGATAAATGGAAACCATACTTTCCGGAGCAGCCGCAATCAGCGGCATAGCCACGCCTTGAGCCAAAATATCGATAACTTGCTTGGCTGCCGCTTCATTCGCTACTTTCCATACGACAGCATCGGCATTTTGCACCTGCTGCCATTGTTCGGCGTTTTCAATGATTGGCCACACGCTGGGCGCTTCTATCGGCTTGCCTTGTTGCCAATCGGCAAAATCCAGCAATACGGCAGAGGCGGTTTGATGCTGAGCCGACAAATACGGCGCAACATAATATTCGCCCATGCTGTTTTGACCGCTCAAGCCGCTTTTCAGACGGCCTTGAAGCTGGCGCGGAATAGAGAGGGAACGTAATAATGCGCTATTGGCAGGCAACATCGGCGCAACGGTAAAATCCCCTGCCTTTTGCCATGCCCATTTCTGCCCTTCCCTCGATTGGATTTCACCTGTCCATTGGTCGGCTTCTACCCATAAAAAATGCAGGCGTACATGTGCGTGTTCGTAGGAATGGACTTTGGTCAGCCACGGCGTAGCGGCAAAGATACGGATACCGAGTTCTTCTTCAAACTCGCGCTGCAAGGCTTGAAAATCGCTTTCGCCTGCCTCAACCTTGCCGCCGGCAAATTCCCAATAGCCGGCATACGGTTTGCCCTCTGGGCGGGAACTGAGCAGGTAGCGGCCGTTTTTGTCGAGCAAAATTCCGGCAACCACTTGTACCAATGGACGTGTGTCTTCAGTCATCATGAAATTATTCTTAGTATGCGGCAGGCAGTGACGCCTGCCGATTTGTGCGTAAAAAAACGATGTCGGGCCTATACGCCCGACCTTCAACAAATACCTAACCCTTCAGGCCGTCTGAAAAGAATGCTCTATTCAGAATACTTAAATCCGGCCTTATTTTTCCGCAATGACAAAAGCCATGACGGTATCTTCTTCATCGCTCATGCTCAGATGACAGCCGCGGATGCCCTGCTCTTCCAGCCATTTGCTCAAAGCCGGTGCAAAAAACAATTCAGGCTTGCCCAATGCGTCATGCCCGACACCGATATTGCGGAAGGACACCACGCCGCGTATGCCCGTCCCGACGGCTTTGGCAAAAGCCTCCTTGGCGGCAAAGCGTTTGGCAAGATAGTTGACCGGTTTGCCTGCCTGCGGAAATTCCAACAGCTCTTCCGGGCTGAGAATGCGTTGCGCAAATGCCAGTCCGAATTTTTTGTTCAGGCGGATAATGCGTTTGAGGGAAACAATATCCGTGCCTATTCCGTAAATCATGGGTCTGCTCCTTGTTTAAATAGTCAGGCCGTCTGAAAATGCGGCTACCGGCCAAAGCAAACCGCTTTAGCCGGTATGGCTGATGCCCTTAAGGCAGCATTCTGGCCCTGAACATGACTTCCTTCATTTGGTGGACCGCTTCAGGCAGGCCGAGGAAGAGTGCTTGGGAAATCAGCGAATGGCCGATGTTCAGCTCGCGGATGGCGAGAATTTGGGCAATCGGCGTTACGTTGTGAATGGTCAGGCCGTGTCCGGCGTTGACGATCAAGCCCAAATCGCTGGCGTAATGCGCACCGTTTTGAATCCGCTCGAATTGTTTCATCTGCTCGGCGTGGCCGTGTGCATCGGCATACGCACCGGTGTGCAACTCGATAACGGGCGCGCCGACATCATAAGCGGCTTGGATTTGCGCGTTGTCGGCATCGATAAACAAGGACACGCGGATGCCTGCGTCGGTCAGGATTTTGGTGAACTCGGCCACTTTATCCTGTTGCGCCAATACGTCCAAACCGCCTTCGGTGGTTACTTCTTGGCGTTTTTCAGGAACGATGCACACATCTTCCGGCATCACGTTGAGCGCGTTTTCCAGCATTTCTTCCGTCAGTGCCATTTCCAAATTCAGGCGCGTGCGGATGGTGTTTTTAACGGCGAACACGTCCGCATCTTTAATATGACGGCGGTCTTCACGCAAGTGCATGGTAATCAAATCTGCGCCGTGGGTTTCCGCAATCAGCGCCGCTTCGACAGGGCTGGGATAAATCGTACCGCGCGCATTGCGGACGGTGGCAATATGGTCGATGTTTACGCCTAACAACATAATAATGTCCTTTCATTAAGGTTTCAGACGGCCTGAGTCATTACCTATCAAAGGCCGTCTGAAAAAATTCAACTGCCCAAGCCAAACTGCTGCAACTGCTGCAAAACCTGCCGAGACTTGATACCCTCGGGTAGAAGGTTGTCAATCAAAAGCCGCGTTACTTTCAAAGCCTGACCGAGGCTTTCCTGATGAACAAAACTGCCTTCCCTCAAATCGATTAAAGTCGCGCCCAATACGGCCACGCCCTTATTGAGCGCATGGAAACGGTCGGCCTCGGCCAGGGGAACCACAGCTTCTTCAGGCGTGAGCCAATAAGTTTCATCGCTGTTGATTTCATTGCCGTTGCCGTCATGGAACAAATCGGGGGCAAATCCCAAGCGTGTCAACAGCGACCACTCAAAACGGCGCAAAGCGGCAATATGGTTGGCCTCGCAGCAGATGGTTTTCATAGTTTCCGCCAAAACATCGTAAAGCTCGGGCAACGGATCTTCGCGGACGGTCAATTTCAGCATCAACTCGTTCACATACAATCCGCTGAACAAAGCCCTGCCCTGCGGCTGCGGCCACCCGCCTATCCATTCGGCGCGATGCAAAGTCTTCAACTCTTGCGAACCATACCAAGACGCACTTACCGGTACAAACGGCACCAACACGCCCCTCAATTCACTCTGCCGTTTGCGCGCGCTTCTGGCCAACAAAGCCACCCGCCCATAACGGCGGCTGAAAGCCTCCACCCACAAGCTGCTCTCGCGCCACGGGGCGGAAGCAAGCAGAAAGATAGGTTCGTGGTTGATGCGGTTTGGTTGCGCCATAAGGGTTTGGAAAGATAAAGATTGTGTCGATTATAACGGAAAATCGACGCAAAAAGGCCGTCTGAAAATCCGCCTTCTATAAAGGCCATCTAAAAACCTTTATAATCCGTTTTGAATGAACAACCGACTTTCCTGTGTTTATGCCGAAATTCCCTTTTAAATCCGCTCTTTCCCTGCTCTCCGCAGCCCTATTATCCGCCTGCTCGCTGGTGAAATATCAGCCTGTTGCCGGTATTGATACGGTCGACCTGCAACGCGGCTACCGCTTTGAAACCAGCCGGCTTCAACACCACGACGAAGACGATACGCTTATTGTGTTGATGTTCTCCGGTGGCGGTACGCGCGCAGCGGCTTTGGGTTATGGCGTGTTGGAGCAGCTTCATAAGCAACAGGTTACCATCGGCGGCAAAAAACAGTCTTTGATGTCGAATGTCGATGTGGTAGTCGGCGTATCCGGCGGCTCGGTTTTGGCAGCTTATTTTGCACTCAAAGGCGAAGAAACCATTCCCTTGTTTTATAAACGTTTCCTACACCAAAACTTCCAACGCCAAGTCGTCAAACAAGCATTTTCCATGTCCAACCTGCCCCGACTGGCCTCGCCTGAATACGGACGCGGCGATCTGTTACAGGAGCAGTTTGAAAACTACCTTTTCGGCAAAACCACTTTCCGTGATTTAGAAAAAAATGCCAAAGGCCCGTTTGCCATCATTTCCGCCACCGATATGGGCATAGGCGAACGTTTTAATTTCACGCAGGAATATTTCGACCCGATGTGTATCGACTTGGCCGACTTGCGACTTGCCCGCGCCGTTGCCGCTTCAAGCTCCGTGCCTATGGTGTTTGCACCGATTACGCTCAATAACAACGGCGGTCATTGCCAATACACGCCGCCGCTGCAAATTGTCTCCGACAGCGAAGCCGGTAAAAAACAACTGCAAACCCGAAAAGAATTTTTCGAGCGTTTCCAAAAATACAGCGACAGCAAAAACCGTCCCTACATCCACCTTATCGACGGCGGCTTGACCGACAATCTGGGTATGCGCAGCCTTTTGGACATGACGGAAATGTATCCGGAAAAACTCCTGACGCATAAAATCAAACAAAACAAAATCCGCCATATTGTCGTCATCAACGTCAATGCCCAAAACGAAGTCAGCAGCGATTTGGATAAAAGCGCGGCCGTACCCGGTTTCCGCGATGTTGTTTCCGCCATCGTGAATATCCCGATCGACCAACATTCGCAAGAATCTTTGCGTCGCTTCAGGGCTGTCGACCAATGGAACAAAGACAAACAGAACGAAGACATCTATTTCTCTTTCGTCAGCCTGAATCTCAAAGACCTTCCGCCATCCCAGCTGAGGGACAAGGTGTTGAATATCCCGACCAGTTTCTATCTGCCGCCGGAAGACGTGGACAACCTGCGCACCGCCGCCGCCGAACTGATGAAGCAGTCGCTGGACTATCGCAACCTGCTGGCAGAATTTGCGGCACACCCCAATCCAGACACCATCTTCGCAGCCCCGCCTCCGGATGTGCAAGAGTTCAAGCCATTGAACGAAAAGAAAAAGCAGTAGCAAACTGTTCCATAAAGTGCAGCTCTGTTAAAATATACGCTTCATCTTATATTTCAGACGGCCCCGATACCCAAGGCCGTCTGAAACACTTAACAATAAATAGAATCCAACCATGACCGAATTAAACACTCCCATCGTTACCGATATTGACCGCCCCATCCTCGTTCCGCCCGGCGGCCATAAGAAAGTCCTGCTGCATTCCTGCTGCGCCCCATGTTCCGGCGAAGTGATGGAAGCCATGCTTGCCAGCGGCATCGACTACACCATTTATTTTTACAACCCCAATATCCATCCGCACAAAGAATATATGTTGCGCAAAGAAGAAAATATGCGCTTTGCGGACAAATTCGGCATTCCCTTTGTCGATAAAGACGACGACTACGAAAACGACCGCAAAGAATGGTTTGCCAAAGCCAAAGGCATGGAATTTGAACCCGAACGCGGTATCCGCTGTACCATGTGTTTCGATATGCGTTTTGAAAAAGCGGCGCAATACGCCCATGAAAATGGCTTCCATGTTTTCACCAGCTCACTGGGTATTTCGCGCTGGAAAGACATGAAACAAATCAACGGCTGCGGCCATCGCGCTGCCGAGCCATACGATGACTTGGTCTATTGGGATTTCAACTGGCGCAAAGGCGGCGGCAGCGCACGCATGATTGAAATCAGCAAGCGTGAGCATTTCTACCAACAAGAATATTGCGGTTGCGCCTACTCCCTGCGCGATTCCAATGCCCACCGCAAATCGCAAGGCCGCATCCCCATTAAGCTGGGCGTGTTGTATTACGGTGATGAATCTACCCAATACGAGCCTCAAGCCGAAAACAAAATCATTGTTGAGAAATAAATATCAAAGGCCGTCTGAAACATTCAGACGGCCTTTGTTTAAATCAGACGATTAACGGCGGCGGAATTTGCCGTGATCAAAATCATCAAATGCCTGATAAGCAGCTTGGCATTGAATTTTTTGCTCGGCATAAGGCAAACCGCGGAACGCTTTTGCCGCTTTACGGTTTTCTCTCAACTCGGCCTTATTGCCTTTATAGCGATACCAAGCGACACGGCGCTCAAGGTATCTCTTACACGCAGGATGCAATTTGTTTTTCTTCGCCTGCTGGTGTTTGCTCACATGATGGCCATGCGGTTTGGCCGCCGCTTCGGCAGAATAAGTACCCAAGCTCAATACGGCAACCGCCGCCAGTGCAGAACCTAAATTTTTCAACATTAACATGATTCGCCTCCTAAATAGTTTTTCCATTCTATGTTTCGCCAGGGCTCCGGCAAAACGCCCATTTTTTACATGACAAAAATGTGGTTAATTACTACATCATACTACTTGCTTTGCAAAATTTAACACTCCTTCCATTTAGACAGACGCCGAATATAAATTTCTTTATTTCATAAGCCTCTAGCCAATGTCTGACCAAATGTGATGCAAATTCAAAATAATGCCAAATCGCCACAAAGCCACATGAAACCTAGTCCGAGCCTTCCCCCTCCTTAATCAGCCCCCGAAAAAAGCGCATTGTCAAGTCTAGTTAAACAAAGAAAAATACATTATATTGTGCCGTTCAAAGCAATCACATACCGTATCTTGTGTTTTTTAATGGGGAGACTGAACAATGAATGCAGCAACGAATATTAAAGTAACCAAACGCGACGGACGCTTGGAAGATATTAATTTAGACAAAATCCACCGTGTTGTTACTTGGGCGGCAGAAGGCTTAAAAAACGTCTCCGTATCGCAAGTCGAGCTCAAATCACATATTCAGTTTTACAACGGTATCCGTACCGACGACATCCATGAGACCATCATCAAGGCCGCGGCCGACCTGATCTCACAAGATACGCCCGATTATCAATATCTGGCCGCCCGCCTTGCCATTTTCCATCTGCGCAAAATCGCTTATGGCGAATTCGAACCGCCTCACCTCTACGATCACGTTAAAAAACTTACCGAAGCAGGCAAATACGACCGCCACATCATCGCAGATTACAGTCGTGAAGAATTCGACGAGCTGAATGCCTATATCGACCACAGCCGCGATATGACCTTCTCTTATGCTGCCGTAAAACAGCTGGAAGGCAAATATCTGGTTCAAAACCGCGTTACCCGCCAAATTTATGAAACACCTCAGTTTTTATACATTTTGGTGGCCATGTGTCTCTTCAGCAAATACCCGAAAGAGACCCGTTTGGATTACGTCAAACGCTTTTACGACGCCGTTTCCACATTCAAAGTATCGCTGCCTACACCTATCATGAGCGGCGTGCGTACGCCTACCCGTCAATTCTCAAGCTGCGTATTGATTGAATGCGACGACAGTCTGGATTCCATCAATGCCACCACCAGCGCGATTGTGAAGTACGTTTCCCAACGCGCGGGCATCGGCATCAACGCCGGACGTATCCGCGGTTTGGGCAGCGAAATCCGCGGCGGCGAAGCGCAACACACCGGCTGCATTCCGTTTTTCAAAATGTTCCAAGCGGCGGTCAAATCCTGTTCGCAGGGCGGCGTGCGCGGCGGCGCGGCAACTTTGTTCTACCCCTTGTGGCACATCGAAGCCGAAAGCCTGTTGGTGTTGAAAAACAACCGCGGCGTAGAAGACAACCGCATCCGCCAGCTTGATTACGGCGTGCAAATCAACCGCCTGCTGTACACCCGCCTGATTAAAGGCGGCAACATCACGTTGTTCTCGCCCAACGAAGTCCCCGGTCTGTACGACGCGTTCTTTGCCGACCAGGATGAATTCGAGCGTCTTTACACGAAATACGAGCAAGACCCAAACATCCGCAAACGCACTTTGCCGGCAACAGAATTGTTCTCCACCCTGATGCAGGAACGCGCCGGTACCGGTCGTATCTACATCCAAAACGTTGATCACTGCAACACGCACAGCCCGTTTGATCCACGCGTTGCGCCTGTTCATCAGTCCAACTTGTGTATGGAAATCGCCCTGCCGACCAAACCTTTGGACAACATCAACGATCCGAACGGCGAAATTGCCTTGTGTACTCTGTCCGCCTTCAACTTGGGCGCATTGAACAACTTGGACGAACTGGAAGAGCTTGCCGATTTGACCGTACGCGCACTTGATGCCCTGCTGGATTATCAAGACTATCCGGTCGCAGCAGCACGCACCGCGACCATGAACCGCCGCACGCTTGGCATCGGCGTCATCAACTACGCCTACTATCTGGCGAAAAACGGCGTACGTTACAGCGACGACTCCGCCCTCGGCCTGACCCACCGTACCTTTGAAGCCATGCAGTATTACCTGCTCAAAGCATCGGTAAACCTTGCCAAAGAATACGGCGCATGCCCGCTGTTCAACCAAACCGTTTATTCGCAAGGCAAACTGCCCATCGACACCTACAAAAAAGACTTGGATGCCGTGTGCAGCGAACCGCTGTTGTGCGACTGGGAAAGCCTGCGCGCCGACATTGTCAAATACGGCCTGCGCAACTCCACCCTAACCGCACTCATGCCGTCTGAAACCAGCTCGCAAATCGCCAACGCCACCAACGGCATCGAGCCGCCGCGCGGCCTCGTTACCGTCAAAGCCTCCAAAGACGGCATCCTCAAACAGGTCGTACCCGAGTTTGAAACCCTCAAAAACCAATACGAAACCCTGTGGCAGCTTCCCGGCAACGACGGCTACCTGAAACTCGTCGGCGTGATGCAGAAATTCGTCGATCAAGCCATCTCCGCCAACACCGCCTACGACCCCGCCAAATTCGAGGGCAACAAAGTTTCCATGAAACAAATGCTCAAAGACCTGCTCACCGCCTACAAATACGGCGTGAAAACCCTGTATTACCACAACACCCGCGACGGCGCGGACGACACCCAAACCGACATCCAAGACGACGGCTGCGCCGGCGGGGCTTGTAAGATTTGATGTTGTACAACTGCCCGTAGGTCGGATACTCGTATCCGACATCTAAAAAACTTTCAGATGACCTTTTTATAAAAGGCCGTCTGAAACAAGGTAGATTGGGTTGGGTCTTGACCCAACAAAATCGTAAAACTGCCAAGATATGTGGAGTTACAACCCAACCGAACTTACCAATTAAATTGAAAGATGAAATAAAAATGTCTAAACCCAAAATTAGCTTGAACAAATTAGGTGAGTATCTTGATGCCACACCATCTAGAAGAAAAAGAATTATCCAAGATCAACAAAATCCTCAAGCCTTTAAAGCAGTACGGTATCAAGATGCCCGTGAATGTATCACTGAGTATATTTCAAATGAAATGCTTGATGATGCTGGATTACTTGAATCGGCTCAGAAGTTAAGGGCAGTTCATGATTGTTCAGATTTTATCTTACAAGATAAACGAGCGTCAGCAGATGCGATTGAGCAATTTTTAGATATTGCAGATAGCATTGATCTTGAAGGATTGAAAGCAGAAAAAGTTGATAAGACAAATAGTTCAATTATGGAGATAGGTGGAGTTGATGTTTCAATTAGACCTGATGTGATATTGAAAGATTCAGAAACAGGAGATGTAAAAGGGGCGGTAAAGTTGCACTTTCCCAAATCTAATCCATTAAGCGATAAGTCAGCAGGGTATGTTGCAACTGCATTAAAAGTTTATTTAGGCGAAAACAATTCCAAAATCGATCCGTTAAAGTGTTATCTGATAGACATTCCATCACAGAAAGTAGTATTTGCTGGTAAAGCTCATAAGAAGAAAATGAATGATATTGAAGCAGCTTGCGAAGAAATTGAAGCTAGATGGAAGAGAGAAGAAGAAAAATAACTGTCGTTAATCGGATACCTTTATCCGATATTCAGGCTTTCAGACGACCTTTTGAAAAAGGTCGTCTGAAAGTAACCGTAGGTCGGATACTTGTATCCGACACCCAATCATTTTTAGGCAGCCTTTTTCAGACGGCCTCAAGCCCAAGCCCAAACCCCATTCAAAACAATCCACAGAAAGCCAACCCATGTCCTGCGAACACCTCGTCATGCAATACAGCACATTCAGCAAACAGAAAAACGACGCGCTGAAAGAGCCGATGTTTTTCGGCCAGCCGGTCAACGTCGCCCGCTACGACCAGCAGAAATTTGAAGTGTTTGAAAAGCTGATTGAAAAACAGCTTTCCTTCTTCTGGCGGCCGGAAGAAATCGACGTGTCGCGCGACCGCATCGACTACGCCGGCTTGCCCGAACACGAAAAACACATTTTTATCAGCAACTTGAAATACCAAACCCTGCTCGACTCGATTCAAGGCCGCAGCCCCAATGTCGCGCTGTTGCCCTTGGTGTCGATTCCCGAATTGGAAACATGGATTGAAACCTGGAGCTTTTCCGAAACCATCCACTCGCGCAGCTACACTCACATCATTCGCAATATCGTGAATGATCCGTCGGTCGTGTTCGACGACATCGTGCAGAACGAATACATCATCGCCCGCGCTGAAGACATTGCCTGCTATTACGATGATTTGATTGAATACACTCAGTATTACAATCTGTTAGGCGAAGGTACGCACAATGTCGGCGGCAAGCTTGTTACCGTGTCTTTGCGCGAGTTGAAGAAGAAACTCTATCTCTGCCTGATGTGCGTCAACGTGTTGGAGGCCATCCGTTTCTACGTTTCATTCGCCTGCTCGTTTGCCTTTGCCGAGCGCGAGTTGATGGAAGGCAACGCCAAAATCATCAAACTGATTGCCCGCGACGAAGCCCTGCACTTGACCAGCACCCAGCATATGCTCAACCTGATGCGCGCCGGTGCCGACGATCCTGAAATGGCGGAAATCGCCGTCGAATTGCAGGACGAATGTTTCAAACTCTTCAAAAAAGCGGCGGAGCAGGAAAAAGAATGGGCTGCCTATCTGTTTAAAGACGGTTCGATGATCGGTCTGAACAAGGAAATTTTGGCGCAATACGTCGAATACATCACCAACCTGCGTATGCAGGCGGTCGGTCTGCCCGCCGGATTCGAAGGTGCGACCCAAAACCCGATTCCGTGGATTAACGCGTGGCTGTCGTCCGACAACGTACAGGTTGCGCCGCAGGAAGTGGAAATTTCCTCTTACCTGATTGGTCAGATTGATTCGGAAGTTAATGCCGACGATTTGGGCGATTTCGAGCTGTAAACCGCGTTTCAGACGGCCTTTGGGCGTAACCGGCCGTCTGAAAATCTCTTTTCAATCCTCAAGGTATAACCAAAAATGAAGATTTATGGCGACATTGCGGTAAAAGCAGCTGAATCATATTCTAAATATGAAGATATGGAACAAGCTTGGACAGAGATTGCGGCATTATTTCCCATCAAGGAGTCAATTAGAAAAAAAGGATGCCCAAAGAATGCATTTTTGGGATTGTGTCGTGCGGGGTTGGTTAAAGGAATCAACCCGGAAAAAGTCAAAACCAAACATTCCAAAAACGGAGAATATGCCGTTGCAGCGGTCAGCCTTTTAAAAAATGATCCCGAATGGGCAAATCAGAAAAAATCCGTTTTCTGGCGCGAAATTGTGGGTAATGAAAAAAAATATAACAGCCAGCTTCATGTCGTTTTGGCCTTGTGGGAAAAAGGCTTGATTATTTGAATTTATATATTTAAGGCCGTCTGAAACATTGTTCAGACGGCCTCTATGCCCTAAAACACACATGGCACTCATTAGCACACACGACAAAACCTTCCAACTCCAACAAGGCGAAACCTTATTGGAGGGCTTGGAGCGCACCGGACACGAAGTTGAATACCAATGTCGCAGCGGTTATTGCGGTTCATGCCGTGTCAAAATCTTGGATGGGAAAGTCTCTTATGATAATTTTCCACTCGCTTTTGTCGCGCCCGGAGAAATTTTGCCGTGCTGCTGTCGGGTTACTGAAGACATCAAGCTTGATTGTCGAGAGCGCATCAAAGAGCCGGATTTATTTGATGTCGATTTATTTGAAGACAAATAAAAAATGCCGTCTGAACATTGTGGTCGAAATCTTTGATTTCATGTCCACTGTTCAGACGGCATTTTGTATGGTTAAGCTTATTTACGCTCGCCAACCGGCAAAACAGTACGGCCGAAAGATTCGTTGATGACCTCTGCCGCTGCCAAGTAGAACGCGCCAAGTGCAGTTACCAAGCCTAAGCAACCGCCGATATGGACGATGCTGTGGTTTTGCATACCATCGCCAATACCCAAAGCAAAGAAAGTCAGCGTCAAGCAAAAGAAAATACCGCTCAATACTTTAGGCTTGGTCAAAGTGGCCACAAACATCATCAGCGAAAACATACCCCATACGCAGAGATACCAACCGATAAATGCCGGGGCTGTTTCACCTTTGAAAAAGATGGTAAACAAAGCCCATGTCCACCAGAAGGCACCATAGCTGATAAAAGCGGTAAAGCCAAACGTATTGCCTTTCTTGAACTCAAACATACCGGCAATAACTTGGGCGATACCACCAAAGGCGAGAGCCATGCCCAAAACTAAGCCGACACCCTCTTGAGCAGTAAAAAAGCCGCCGTTAATCAGACTGAGCAACCAAGTTGTCAATGCAAAGCCACACAGGCCTACTGGACCTGGATTCGCCAGGTTTTCTTTAGTAGTAGTCATTTTATTTCTCCTCTAGTTATTAAAATAGGAAGCCTATTGTTACAGGTTTTATTTAAAATTAAAAGAAATAAATTTAAAAAAATCAGGCCGTCTGAAAAATATTTTTCGGACGGCCTTGAATATTAATAATTAAACTACCCCAAAATCGCCAAAATTTTCCTTAATTCGTTGGCATCAATTTGGCCGGGGGCAGACGTTTTTTGTGCCGCACCAAAGGTAACGGCCGAGCCGAAAGTCGAGCCGGCCAAGCGGCTGACAGCTCCGATTTTACCCATAGACATAGTAATAATCGGGCGGTCGATAATTTGTGAAACATTATATGTTGCCTGTAATAAGGTCAATACATCTTGCGGCGATTGCGGCATCACGGCAATTTTACAGATATCCGCGCCCCACTCGGCCATTGTTTTCAGACGGCCTGTAATGTCTGCCATAGACGGCGTGGCTTGGAAATCGTGATTACAAAGTAAGGCGGCAGTTTGATATTTATGCGCCAAAGCTATGGCTTTTTTTACGCCGCTTTCTTGGGCAAAAAGCTCGATGTCGATAATATCGGCTTGTTTGGAACGGATGATTTTTTCCAATAATTCAAAATAATAGTCGTCAGAACAAGGCGTATTGCCACCCTCTTGCGCCCTTCTAAACGTAAACAGCAAAGGTTTGTCAGGAAAAGCCTGTCGGACAATGCCTAATTGCTCGGCAATAAAATCGGCATCAAGCGCCTCTTGGAAAAAATCCGCACGAAATTCAATAATGTCAAAAGCCGTCTCTTTCAATACGCGCAAAGCCTGCTCCAATTCCTGCGTATTGGCGGCCACCAGCGGCACGGCAATTTTAGGTAGGTCTTTGCCGATCTCGATATTTTTGATGATGACAGGTTTCATATTGTTCCTTTTTGCTGTTCAAGCCAATCAGTGCAGATGCTCGTAAATGGTTTCCGCCAATGCTTTACTGATGCCTTCCACTTTTTCCAAGTCTTCGCGGCTGGCGGCAATCACGCCGCGCAGTCCGCCGAATCGAGTAAGCAATGCTTGGCGGCGTTTGCTGCCGATACCGGGGATTTCGCTGAGTGAGGAAGTAACGCGTGCTTTGTCGCGTTTTTTGCGATGGCCTGTAATCGCAAAGCGGTGCGATTCATCGCGTACGGTTTGCAATAAATGCAAGGCCGGGCTGTTGGGTGGCAGGCGGAAGACTTCGCCGGTAAAAGGCAGTATAAGTTCTTCCATACCGGCTTTGCGCTCAGGGCCTTTGGCGATACCGACCAAAGGAATGTGCAGCCCGAGTTCTTCCCATACCGATACGGCTACGCCGATTTGCCCTTTGCCGCCGTCAATTAACACGACATCCGGCCATTTGACGCTTTCGCCATTGGCTTCGGCTTCCTGCATTTTGCCGTAACGGCGCGTCAACACTTCGCGCATGGCGGCGTAGTCGTCGCCGGGTTTGGCGGTTGTGATGTTGTAGCGGCGGTATTGCGAAGGCTGGATGTTTTGCTCATCGTACACAACGCAGGACGCAATAGTGGCCTCGCCTTGCGTGTGGCTGATATCGAAACATTCAAGGCGGTTGAGGCCGTCTGAATCCATGCCGAGGATTTTTGCCAGTTCATCAATGCGGTGTTGCTGGCTACTTTGTTGCAAGCGGCGTTGTGCAATCGCCATTTGCGCATTTTGCTCTGCCATTTTCAACCAGACTTTGCGTTCGCCTATGGTTTTGGTGACAAACTGCATCTGCTTGCCATGTTCGCCTTCCAAAGCCTCTTTCAGCGCATCAGGAACGGGAAAGTTGCTGATGATAATGTCGGGTTTGCTTTTGCCCAGATAGTGTTGGGCGACAAAGGCTTCGGCGTAATCTTGTCCGTTTGGCTCGGGATCGTTTTTGGTGTCGGGGAAAAAGCTTTTATCGCCGACATGCCGTCCGCCGCGGATGCTGACCCAGTGTACGCAAACCAGGCCGTCTGAAACCGCCAGCGCAAGCAAATCGATATCGTTTGGATTGTTCGGATTTTTACTGTCGATAAACTGATTGCTCTGCATGATGCCGAGTGCTTGGATTTGATCGCGGTAACGGGCAGCTTCCTCAAATTGCAGATTGGCGGCGGCGGTTTGCATTTTATGTTGCAAGGTACGCGTCAGTTCGTCGGTTTTGCCATTGAGGAAAGTGGCTGCTTCACGCACGCTGTCGCGATAATCTTCTTCGCTGATGTGACCGACACAAGGCGCGGTGCAGCGTTTGATTTGGTAAAGCAGACAAGGACGGTCACGATGCTCGAATACGCTGTCTTCGCAGGTGCGCAGCATAAAGACTTTTTGCAACACTTGAATGCTGTCGCGCACGGCGTTGCTGTTGGGATACGGGCCGAAATATTGATTAGGCTTCTTCAGCGTGCCGCGGTAATACGCCATTTGCGGATATTGATGGCCGCTGAGCATTAAATAAGGATAGCTTTTGTCATCGCGGAAAAGGATATTGTATTTCGGCGATAAGGCTTTGATGAAGTTGTTTTCGAGAATCAGCGCTTCGGCTTCGGAACGCGTGATGGTGGTTTCGATATGGTGAACCTGTTTTACCATCAATGCGATGCGCGGCGAATGGTCGTTTTTTTGGAAATAGCTGGAAACGCGCCGCTTGAGATTGACCGCTTTGCCGACATACAAGACATTGCTGTCTTCGTCAAAAAAACGGTACACGCCCGGCAGATTGGGCAGATTTTTCAGAAAAAGAGGTAAATCGAACGGTTCGGTTGCGCTCACGGGATTTTCTTTTGGAATAAGCAGGCCGTCTGAAAACTTTTCAGACGGCCTTTTTCATTGATGTTTAAGATTCTTGAGACGGAGTATCTTCAGCTTCTACCACTTGGTTTTCAGCTGCATCGCTTTCCAAAGCGGCTTCATCTTCAGCCTCTTCAGCCACACGCTCCAAGCTAACCAAGGTTTCGCCTTCATCCAGATTAATCAGGCGGACACCTGCGGCAGCACGGCCGGTCTCGCGGATTTGCTCAACTTTGGTACGAATCAGGACGCCGCCGCTGGTAATCAGCATCAGGTCGTCGGTTTCGCTGACCAAAGTCGCGGCAACCAAATCGCCGTTGCGCTCGCCGGTATTGATGGCGATATTGCCTTGGCCGCCTTTGTTTTTACGGCTGTAATCGGCAATCGGGGTGCGTTTGCCATAGCCGTTGGCGGTAGCAGTCAATACTTGCAAATCGCTTTGCTCGGCTTCAGGAGCGAAGGTAATCAGGCTGACAATCTTGCCATCAACCGGCAGGCGCATACCGCGCAAACCGCCGCTGCCGCGACCGGACGGACGGACACCGTGTTTGCCGCTTGGCAATGCGTTTTCGGCATTTTCATCATCCAGGCCGTCTGAATCTTCGTTTTCGGTTTCGATATCGGCATCTTCTGCTTCATCGTTACCGGATTTTTCCCAATATTCGTTAAAGCGGATGGCTTTGCCCAAGTTCGAGAACAACATAATGTCGTCCGCACCGCCGGTTTGCGCTGCGCCGACCAAGTAATCGCCTTCTTTAAGTGCGATGGCTTTGATGCCTTGGCTGCGGACGTTTTTAAACGCAGACAGCTGGACTTTTTTCACCATGCCTTGTGCAGTGGCGAAGAAAACGTATTGGTCTTCCGGGAACTCGCGGACGGCCAAGATGGCGCTGACTTTTTCGCCTTCTTCCAATTGGATAACGTTGTTGATCGGACGACCGCGGCTGTTGCGGCCGCCTTCCGGCAGTTTGTACACTTTAATCCAATGGCACTTGCCCAAATTGGTGAAGCACATCAAATAATCATGCGTGTTGGCAACAAACAGGGTTTCGATGAAGTCTTCATCTTTGGTTGCCGCTGCCTGCTTGCCGCGACCGCCGCGACGTTGCGCCTGATAGTCGGTGGTCGGCTGGGTTTTAATGTAGCCGCCATGAGTCAGGGTAACGACCATTTCGCGTTGCGGAATCAGGTCTTCATCGGCGATATCGCCGCCAAACGGATTGATTTCGCTGCGACGCTCATCGCCGAAGTTGGCTTTAATGTCTGCCAATTCTTCGCGGATGATTTGAGTCACGCGCTCTGGTTTGGAAAGAATATCCACAAAATCAATGATTTTACTCATCAGATTTTTATATTCGCCGACAATTTCTTCCTGATCGAGGCCGGTCAGGTTACGCAGGCTCATGCGCAAGATTGCATCGGCTTGCAATTCGCTTAGATAATAGCCTTGGCTGTGCAGACCCAAATTCTCCGGCAAGCCTTCAGGGCGCATCATGTGCAGGTCTAAATCCGTACGGCTGAGCATGTCTTCAACCAAGCTGCTGCGCCATGGGCGGGACAGCAGTTTTTCTTTGGCTTCCGGCGCATTGGCAGATTCTTTAATCAGACGGATGATTTCGTCGATATTGGACAAGGCAACTGCTTTACCTTCGGCAATATGGCCTTCATGACGCGCTTTTTTCAGGCGGAATAAAGTACGACGTGTAACGACTTCGCGACGGTGGCGCAGGAATTCGGACAGGATTTGTTTCAGGTTCAGCAAGCGCGGCTGGCCGTCAACCAAGGCCACCATATTGATACCGAAGCTGTCTTGCAGCTGGGTCAGTTTGTAGAGTTGGTTCAAAACGACTTCGGCATTTTCATTGCGTTTCAATTCGATCACGACACGCATACCGGATTTATCGGACTCGTCACGCAGGTCGGATACGCCTTCCAACGTTTTTTCGCGTACCAACTCGCCAATTTTCTCAACCAGCTTGGCTTTGTTTACTTGATATGGGATTTCATCGATAACGATGGCTTCGCGTTCGCCGTTTTTGCCGATAGGCTCGATATGGGTTTTACCGCGCATTACCACGCGGCCGCGGCCGGTTTTATAGCCTTCTCGAACGCCGCTCAAACCGTAAATAGTCGCGCCTGTTGGGAAATCGGGCGCTTGGATAATGTTGATCAGCTCGTCGATTTCAGTTTCAGGCTCGTCCAACAAACGCAGGCAGGCATTGATGGTATCGCCCAAATTGTGCGGCGGGATATTGGTTGCCATACCGACGGCAATACCGGACGAACCATTGACTAACAGCGCAGGGAAACGGGTCGGCAATACCAGCGGCTCATGTTCGCTGCCGTCATAGTTGGGGCCGAAGTTGACGGTTTCTTCTTCAATATCCGCCAGCATTTCATGGGAAATTTTTTCCATGCGGATTTCGGTATAACGCATGGCTGCTGCGGCCAAGCCGTCGACAGAACCGAAGTTGCCCTGACCGTCGATCAATACATAACGCATGGAGAAGTCTTGCGCCATGCGGACGATGGTGTCGTAAACGGCTATATCGCCGTGGGGGTGGTATTTACCGATAACGTCGCCGACGATACGTGCCGATTTTTTATAGGCGGAATTCCAGTTGTTTTTCAACTCGTGCATCGCGTACAACACGCGGCGGTGTACCGGCTTGAGACCGTCGCGGACATCCGGCAGGGCTCGCCCCACAATTACGCTCATGGCGTAATCGAGGTAGCTCTTGCGCATTTCGTCTTCAAGGCTGACTGGCAGGGTTTCAAGTGCAAATTTATGGTCGTTGCGGATGGTTGCGTCGGTCATGATTATCTGTAATTTCGTATGGCAAAAATCTTGTTGATTCTACCACAAAACAAGCGGTTTATGGCTTTTGCGTGAAGGCCGTCTGAAACAGGATTTCAGACGGCCTTCATTATTTAATAAATTCAATTTAATTGCAGCCAGAATCTTCGTTCGCAGCCTGCAGACTCAACTCTTTACGCTTTTTAGCCCTTTCATAACGGCATCGTTGGCGCTGTGTATTGATTTCCAAAGGCGGTACAGGAACCGGCTTACCATCTTCAACGGCAACCATGGTGAAGTAGCAGCTGTTGGTATGACGCACTTCGCCGGTGTGGATGTTTTGCGCTTCCACACGGATACCGACTTCCATAGAAGTACGGCCGGTGTAGTTGATACTGGCGTAAAAGGTTACCAGTTCGCCGACATGAATAGGCTCTTTAAACAATACTTTATCAACAGACAGAGTAACGCAATAGGTTCCGCTGTAACGGCAGGCGCAGGAATATGCCACTTGGTCAAGCAGGCGCAGAAGATCGCCGCCGTGAACATTGCCGCTGAAGTTTGCCGTATAAGGCATCATCAGCTCGGACATGATCAGCTCATGGGAAGGTAGTTGGCGTTCCGGTTTCATAGTTTCTTCTCCTTTTGATATTTATTTTTAAATTGTCTGAAAACTTCAGACTGCACGTGTGCCAAATCATTCTACCGTTTTTAAACTTTGAATTTCAACCCCTTGCCTACCCGTTTACAGCCATTTTCTACGCGAAAAGAAAATCAGCAGTCCGATGATGATGCACAGCATCACACCCAAAACCATGAAATAGCCGTAATGCCAATGCAGCTCGGGCATATTGTCAAAGTTCATGCCGTAGATGCCGGTGATGACGGTCAGCGGCATAAAGATGATGGTGATAACCGTCAACACGCGCATTTGCTGGTTCATGCGGTTGGATTGGAAGGAAAGATAAATGTCCATCATGCTCAACACCATATCACGCGAGGCATCAAGCGACTCGATAAGCTGCATATTGTGGTCGTACACGTCGCGCAGATAGACGGTCGATTCGCCTTTAAAAATAGCAAAATCGCCGCGTACGGCCAGTTGGTAGAACACATCGCGCAATGGCAAAAGCGTGCGCCGCAGACGGACGGCATCGCGCTTGAGGCGGTGAATCTTACTGAGAATATCGCTGTTTTCATTTTTAAACAGGGACTTGTCTATTACTTCGACACGGTTATTGTACGACTCCAAAACGATGAAATAGTCATCCACAATGCGGTCAAGCAGGCAATAAGCAAGAAACGCTGTATTTTTATTCAAAATATTGTGCGGATTTTCGTGCATCTGCCGGCGGAGATGGCTGAACAAACCCAGCGGTTTTTGTTGGAAAGACAACACAAAATCTTTGCCGATAATCACATACACTTGGTCGGAATGGAGCTTGCCTGCGGAAGCATAGTGGTAAACCTGTGCGGCAGTAAAAACATAGCTGCCGTAGTCTTCGATTTTCGGACGCTGTTTGCGGCTGAGAATATCTTCAATAACCAGCTCATGGATACCATAAGGCTCAAGCGCGTGTTTAAGCAAGGTGACATCATTGATGCCGACAAAATGCAGCCAGTTGATTTGACCTTCTTGCGGACGGACAATATCGGGCAAGTTTTTTCCAGCAATATAATCATGCTGAACAAAGGTATCGGCGGAATACAAGGTTTGATGAATAGCAGAACGCGGCGCATTGTCGGTATTGCTGCGCTGCATGGTTTGGTCTTGCAGATTGTCGGTTGTCTCAACTGGATTGGCTGGTTTGCTCATAAAAATAAATCATGTTTTTTTAGTTAGAATGAATTGTACAGACAGAAAAGGCCGTCTGAAAACTGATTTTCAGACGGCCTGACAATATTGATCAACGCTTGATTAGGCTTGAGGCGCGGTTTTCTCCAACTCCAATGCAGCGGCAAGCAAGGACAGGCGCGCCATTACGCCGTAAACGTAGAGGCGGTTGTGTTCGTTGTCCACGTCGCAGTCTTTTTCGGAGCGCGGCATACCGAGCGAGTCCCATTGTTCGAATACGCGTTTGCAGGCTTCAGGCGCTTCTTGGGAATTATCGCCGCTACCGGTGGGGATGCTATTGGACAGCGGAACAAACACCATACCGCCGGCGTTAAGGTTTTCATCCGCGCCGCGTCCTTCGTGTACGCGGAAGAAGCCACCGATAACGAAACGGTCCATCATATAAACGACGGGTTCGCACACGGCGCCGTTCATGGTTTCGTAGGTATAAATACCTTCTTGGACAATGACTTCGCTAACTTCCAAACCTTCTTTGACTTTCGCCATCTTATTGCGGTTTTTACGGTTCAATCCGCGCACTTCATCTGCAGATTTAACGCTCATCACGCCCATGCCGTAAGTGCCTGCATCGGCTTTCACAATAACGAAAGGCTGATCGGTAATACCCAATTCATCGTATTTGGCTTGAATTTTCGCCAATACGCGCTCTACTGCGCCTGCCAACGCATCCTCGCCTTCACGCTCTTGGAAATCCAAACCGCTGATTTTTTCAAAATAAGGATTGATTTGCCATTCGTCAATGTCAATCAACTTGGCAAAGTCAGCAGCAACTTGGTTGTACGCGCCGAAGTGTTCGGTTTTACGGCGAGTCGTCCAGCCGCCGTGCAGCGGAGGCAAAACGGTTTGACTGATGTCTTTAAGGATTTCAGGAATACCCGCAGACAAGTCGTTATTCAACAAAACAACGCAAGGCGAGAAGCCGTCTGCAAGATGGACGCGCTCGCGGGTACGCAATAAAGGCTCCAGCAGGATTTTATCGCCTAATGCAGTTTCAAACTCGGTCGGCTCGGTTACTTCAGGATTCAAGCTACCCAAACGCACTTCATACCCTGCCGAACGCAAAATCTCGCTGAGTGCGTAAACGTTTTGCAGGTAGAACGTGTTGCGCGTGTGGTTTTCAGGAATAATCAATACGGATTTGGCTGTTTCACAGGCACGCTGTACCGCATCCTGCGCGGCAACCGCCGCCAGCGGGATAAAGTTGGGATTCAAATTATTGAAGCCGCCCGGAAACAGGTTCATATCGATAGATGAAATTTTGTAACCGGCATTACGGATGTCAACCGAACCATAAAACGGCGGACGGTGTTCGTTCCATTGCGAACGGAACCATGCTTCGATTTTGGCGTGGTTGCACAAGATTTTCGCTTCAAACGCCTGAAGTTGCGACAGATGTTCGGCAGCCATTACCGGTAATTTCATTCTCTATACCTCTTTGTTAAGTGTGGATATTGAGTGAGAATGATAGAACTTTTTAGTGCATTTCGACAAGTATTCTTTCAGATAAGATGCATCTTTTTGTCAACAATTCTACAATTTGTCTAATTTTTAATAAGGTTTTTTGAAACTTTGCAACAAATTTTAAAAATTGGACAAATTTCTATTGCACAGCCCCTATAAAAAGCCTAAAATCGGCCCATAAACGCAAACCATCATTCATACCTAACAATAGCAAAGAATACTCATCATGAGCGCACAAACCCTTTACGATAAACTTTGGAACAGCCACGTCGTCCGCGAAGAAGAAGACGGCACTGTCCTGCTTTACATCGACCGCCACCTGGTTCACGAAGTAACCAGCCCGCAAGCATTTGAAGGCTTGAAAATGGCCGGCCGCAAACTCTGGCGTATCGACAGCGTAGTCTCCACAGCCGACCACAACACCCCGACCGGTGACTGGGATAAAGGTATCCAAGACCCGATTTCCAAACTGCAAGTCGATACTTTGGACAAAAACATTAAAGAGTTTGGCGCACTCGCCTACTTTCCGTTTATGGATAAAGGTCAAGGCATCGTACACGTTATGGGCCCGGAACAAGGTGCAACCTTGCCCGGCATGACCGTTGTCTGCGGCGACTCGCACACTTCCACCCACGGCGCATTCGGCGCATTGGCTCACGGTATCGGCACTTCCGAAGTCGAGCACACCATGGCGACCCAATGTATTACCGCGAAAAAATCCAAATCCATGCTGATTGCCGTTGAAGGCCGTCTGAAACCCGGCGTTACCGCCAAAGACGTAGCACTTTATATCATCGGCCAAATCGGTACGGCCGGCGGTACAGGCTACGCCATCGAGTTTGGCGGCGAAGCCATCCGCAGCCTTTCTATGGAAGGCCGCATGACCTTGTGTAATATGGCGATCGAAGCCGGTGCGCGTTCAGGTATGGTTGCCGTTGACCAAACCACCATCGACTATGTAAAAGGTAAACCTTTCGCACCTAAAGGCGAAGCGTGGGACAAAGCCGTCGAATACTGGCGCACGCTGGTGTCTGACGAAGGCGCCGTATTCGATAAAGAATACCATTTCAACGCCGAAGACATCGAGCCTCAAGTAACTTGGGGCACCTCGCCTGAAATGGTTTTGGACATCAGCGGCAAAGTGCCTAATCCTGCCGAAGAAACCGATCCGGTCAAACGCAGCGGCATGGAACGCGCCCTTGAATACATGGGCTTGGAAGCCGGTACGCCATTAAACGAAATCCCTGTCGATATCGTCTTTATCGGCTCTTGCACCAACAGCCGTATCGAAGACTTGCGCGAAGCCGCCGCTATCGCCAAAGGCCGTAAAAAAGCGGACAATGTACAACGCGTGTTGATTGTTCCCGGCTCTGGTTTGGTTAAAGAACAGGCGGAAAAAGAAGGCTTGCACAAAGTATTTATTGAAGCCGGTTTTGAATGGCGCGAGCCAGGTTGCTCTATGTGCCTCGCCATGAATGCCGACCGCCTGACCCCGGGACAACGTTGCGCCTCCACTTCCAACCGTAACTTTGAAGGCCGTCAAGGCAACGGCGGACGCACCCACCTCGTCAGCCCTGCCATGGCAGCCGCAGCCGCAGTTACCGGCCACTTTACCGACATCCGCACTATGGCTTAAAGTATTTTCAGACGGCCTTTATTCATCAGGCCGTCTGAAACAATACCTTGCTCAAGTAAGTTTTCCTATTGCGCAAAACGTCCGAAAACCTTCTCAATCAATTGATAACTTGAAAGGAATCCATTATGAAAAAACTGTTTGTATTAGCTACCGCAGCCCTCATCCTGTCAGCTTGTTCCAGCACTTGGTCCGGCGCAAAAAACGATGCCAACCGCAATTGGGACAAAACCAAAGAGACTGCCGAGCGCGTAGCCGATAAAACCAAAGAAACCGCTGAACACGTTGCCGACAAAACCGGCGAAGCCATTAAAAAAGGCGGCAATGCAGTAGGCCGCGGCATGAGCCATGTTGGAGAAAAAATCGAAGCCGCTACCGAATAATTCGGTAAATCAGGCCGTCTGAAGCTCCAAACTCCGTTTCAGATGGCCTGATACTTTATTACTTGTTCAGACATTTTCACGATTCCAAGCAAAAGGAAGAAATAATGAGTAATCCGTCAAGCTGGTTTGGTATTCACGCTCACGATTTGGATCGCGCCAAAGCCTTTTACGAATCCGTATTCGGCAAGCCCCTGCAAGACGTTGGCGGCAACGGATTCCGTTTCATCATATTCCCAGCCGATTACACCCAACACGGTACGGCCGGCATGATTTGGCACGACAGCAATGCCCAGCCCGGCCACGGCGGTACAACCATTTTCTTTAATTGCCCGGATTGTGCAGAAACAGCAGATAAAGCCGTTGCAGCAGGCGGCAAACTGTTACAAGAGAAATTCCGCATTGCCAACGGCTTTGCAGCATTTATCGAAGACACAGAAGGCAACCGAATCGGTTTGCACAGCACACGCTAACCCGAATAGCCATAAAATTTCCCATTATTACTATAAGAATCTGACATGAAAGCCTTTACCAAAATTACCGCCATCGTTGCCCCGCTCGACCGCAGCAACGTCGATACCGATGCCATCATTCCCAAACAATTTCTGAAATCCATCAAACGCAGCGGTTTTGGCCCCAATGCCTTTGATGAATGGCGTTACCTAGACCACGGCGAACCGGGCATGGACAACAGCAAACGCCCATTGAATCCGGATTTCTCTCTGAACCAGCCACGCTACCAAGGCGCACAAATCCTGTTGACGCGTAAAAACTTCGGTTGCGGCTCTTCACGCGAACACGCCCCTTGGGCATTGGACGACTACGGCTTCCGCGCCGTCATCGCCCCCAGCTTTGCCGACATCTTCTTCAACAACTGCTACAAAAACGGCCTCCTGCCCATCGTGTTGACTGAAGAACAGGTGGACCAGCTTTTCAAAGAAGTTGAAGCCAACGAAGGCTATCAGCTCTCCATCGACCTTGCCGAACAAACCCTGACTACCCCTAGCGGCGAAACATTCACATTCGATATTACCGAACACCGCAAACACTGCCTCTTGAACGGCTTAGACGAAATCGGCCTGACTCTGCAACACGCTGACGAAATTCACGCCTTTGAAGAAAAACGCCGCCAAAGCCAGCCTTGGCTGTTTAACGGTTGATATACAAAAGGCCGTCTGAAAAATTTAAGTGTTTCAGACGGCCTTTAATCTACACAAATATATTATGATTACCGACACCATAAGCAATGCCACCCGCTACGCTGCCTTGCATCCCGACTTTGCCGAAGCCTTCCATCTGTTGCAGACCTTGGATTTTGCCAATCTGCCGGACGGCCAAGTGCCATGCGAGAATCCCAATATCCGTATTTTTATCGGCAGCGATCCGATGAGGACGCAGGGAGAAGCCCAGCCTGAAGCGCACTTAAAACATATTGATATTCAAACACCGATTGATGGCAGCGAAACATATGGCTGGATAGACAGAGGCCGTCTGAAAAACGGTTTAGGCTACAACGAAAAGCGCGATATCGAATTTTTCGACTGCGAGCCGGAAACCTGGTTAACTTTGGAGCCCGGCGAATTTGCGCTATTTTACCCGAATGATGCGCATGCCCCATTGGTCGGCGACAGACCGAACATACGCAAAGTTGTTTTTAAAATCCGTGTTGAGACCGAACGTCTATAATTTTTCAGACGGCCTTATCCCTTATTCAGGACAAAATATGTCTTTTTTCAGCAGGTTGTTCCGCTCCAAACCTAAATTAATGACTTGGCAGGAATTTGTCGAATACTTTGCCCGCCGCATTCAAGAAGAATTGGATCTTGAGGCAAAAATCGACTGGGGCGAAACTATTGCGTCTTCGCCGATCATTGTCCATTTTTCTGAAGACGATGAAGCATCATTCAGCACATATTTGAGCAACCATTACACAAGTTATCTGCAAAATCCCGAGGCCTTGGAAGCTATTGTTGCTGCCAATTTAGCGGTTATCTATAAGATTCAAGACACTGATGCCAGTGTTTCAGCACAACAAATTCTTCCGACGATTAAAAATACGATTTATCTGGAAAACGCCAGACTGATTACAAATACGGACGAAGCCGAACCTGCCGATTACCTGGTATACAAACCGATTGCAGGCGATATCATGTTGCTTTATATGGTGGATACGGAAGAATCCATGCATACGCTCAATCGTGAGCATATGAAAGAGGCCTGTATTGAAGATGAAGATGCCTTGTATCGTACCGCTATGGATAATTTGCGCCAACGAATGAATGGATATGTCCAAATTCATCATGCCGAAGGTTGGTCATTGGCTCAAATCCATTTGGACAACGACTATGATGCTTCCCTGATTTTGCTTTTGGACGAAGTACTTAAAGACGACCCTATGCTGCCTGCCAACCCTGTTTTTGCAGTCCCGGCACGCAACGCCCTGCTCGTTTGCAGCCCGTCCGATGAAGAGGCTTTGCAGGCGATGGCGAATATTGCCCTGCAGGCATTTGAAGAATCTGCCTACGCGATTTCTACCCAGCTTTACCAGTACCATAATGGTACAATCAGCATTTTCAGAGCAAATTGATTTAAGGCCGTCTGAAAAACTGACGACCTGCCATTTACCTAAAACCTTCCCATAAGGAAACCCGAAATGACCAAACATATCGCTATCTTGCGCGGCGACGGCATCGGCCCTGAAATCGTTGCAGAAACCGTCCGTGTACTCGACAAACTTATCGAACAAGGTTTGGATGTCAGCTACGAATACGCACCTTTGGGCGGCGAAGCCTATGACGAATACGGCCATCCTTATCCAGAATTCACACAAAACCTTTGCCGTAAAGCCGATGCAGTCCTGCTTGGTGCAGTCGGTTCTCCTCAATACGACAATCTCGACCGTCCGCTGCGCCCTGAGCGCGGCTTGTTGGCCATCCGTAAAGACTTGAATCTTTTTGCCAATTTGCGCCCTGCCATTTTGTATAAAGAGCTGGCCAATGCTTCTACTTTGAAACCGGAAATCGTAGCCGGCCTCGACATCCTTATCGTACGCGAACTCACCGGCGATATTTACTTTGGTGAACCGCGCGGCATCCGTGTTTTGGAAAACGGCGAACGCGAAGGCTACAACACCATGAAATACAGCGAAAGCGAAATCCGCCGTATTGCCCACGTTGCCTTCCAATCCGCCCAAAAACGCAGCAAAAAAGTCTGCTCCGTAGGCAAAGCCAACGTTTTGGAAACTACCGAACTGTGGCGCGAAATCTTTGAAGAAATCGGCAAACAATACCCCGACGTCGGACTCTCCCACATGTACGTGGACAACGCCGCCATGCAGCTCGTGCGCGCACCCAAACAATTCGACGTCATCGCCACCGGCAACATCTTCGGCGACATCCTCTCCGACGAAGCCTCCATGCTGACCGGCTCCATCGGCATGCTGCCCTCCGCCTCGTTGGACGAAAACGGCAAAGGTCTGTACGAACCGTCACACGGCTCTGCCCCCGACATCGCCGGACAAAACAAAGCCAACCCGCTGGCCACCATCCTCTCCCTTGCCATGCTGCTGCGTTACAGCCTGAACGACGAAGCCCGCGCGCAACAAGTTGAAAACGCCGTACAAAAAGTACTGCAACAAGGCTTGCGTACCGGCGACATTTACGAAGAGGGTACCAAACTGGTTTCCTGCTCCGAAATGGGCGATGCCGTATTGGCTGCTTTGTAAGAAGGCCGTCTGAAAAAAGTGTGGGACCAATCCCACGCTTTTTTATATGCGAAAACTTGAAACCATAAAAAAGGGCGTGTCTTCACACGCCCTTATGTCTTTTTCAGACGGCCTCAAGATTGAAGCAATCAACCTCTTTTGTGTTTGCCGCCAAAGCTGTCGTTAGACTTACGCTTGCCTTTAAAGCCTTCGCCGCCTTTTTTGAAACCGTCAGCTTTTTTGAAACCATCTTTCTTAAAGCCATCTTTCTTGAAACCGTCTTTTTTATGGCCTTCGCCGCGAGCTTTACCGCCGAAACCTTCTTTAGCCGGTTTCTTATCGCCGCGCCAGCCGCCGGATTTACGATCGCCCCAGCCGCCTTTACCTTTCGGCTTGCCGCCTGCGGATTTGCGCTTGCGGGTCGGTTCCATGCCTTCGACGGTCAGCTCAGGCAATTTACGACCGATGTATTTTTCGATTTTGTGTACTTTGACGTATTCGTTCACTTCGGCGAAGGTAATCGCAATACCCGTGCGCCCTGCCCGTCCGGTCCGGCCGATGCGGTGGACGTAGTCTTCCGCCTGTTTCGGCAGGTCGTAGTTGATGACGTGGGTAATGGTCGGCACGTCGATACCGCGGGCGGCAACGTCGGTGGCAACCAAAATTTTGCAGCGGCCTTTGCGCAAATCCATCAGCGTGCGGTTACGCCAGCCTTGCGGCATGTCGCCGTGCAGGCAATTGGCGGCGAAACCTTTTTCGTACAAATCGTCGGCGATGACTTCGGTCATGGCTTTGGTGGACGTGAAAATCACGCATTGGTCGATATTGGCGTCGCGCAGGATGTGGTCGAGCAGGCGGTTTTTGTGACGCATATCGTCGCAGTACAGCAGCTGCTCTTCGATTTTGCCCTGGTCGTCGACGCGCTCGACTTCGATGATTTCAGGGTTTTTCGTGAGTTTGCGCGCGAGTTTGCCGACCGCGCCGTCCCAAGTGGCGGAGAACAATAAAGTCTGACGGTCGGTCGGGGTGGCTTCGACGATGGTTTCGATGTCGTCGATAAAACCCATATCCAGCATACGGTCGGCCTCGTCCAAAATCAGCACTTCCAAACGGTCAAAATCGACTTTGCCGCTTTGCATCAAGTCCATCAGACGGCCCGGCGTGGCGACAATCAGGTCAACTGGTTTGCTCAGGGCACGGGTTTGGTAGCCGAACGATGCGCCGCCGACGATGCTGACGGTGCGGAACCAGCGCATATTTTTGGCATACGCCAGCGCGTTTTTCTCGACTTGCGCCGCCAATTCGCGGGTCGGCGTCAACACCAATGCGCGCGGGCCTTTGCCCGGTTTTTCGCTGCGTTTGGTCAATCGCTGCAAAGTCGGCAGCAGGAAGGCGGCGGTTTTGCCGGAGCCGGTTTGCGCCGAAGCCATGATGTCGCGGCCTTCCAAAGCAAACGGAATGGCTTGCGCCTGAATCGGCGTCGGGCTTTCGTAACCCTCGCTGCGCACGGCGGACAAGATGTTTTTATCAAGGTTCAAATCGGCAAATTTAATAGACATGGCTATCCTAAAGAGACAACAACGCGCACGTCTGAACGGTTTTCAGACGACCTGAAGCAAAGGAAAGTAACGATACGGGAAATGTGAAGTTACAGGGTTGTCGCAAGCATCTTGCTTGTGGTTAACATCGACGACAACCTGCACAGAAAGGCTTGGCAAATCAGCAAGCAATAAAAGAAACGCGCCCGAAACGGCGGTTTAGGTTGGAAGACGATGGCTTCGTATAAAAAGGCGAACGGCGGATGATATAGATTTTATGGTGAACGGTCAAGCAAAAAGGCATCAAGTGCGTTAAAATTCAAACCCTTCCCAATCCTCATTCAGGCCGTCTGAAACCATGACCGACATCACACCCTTCGCCAACCGCATGGGCAAAAACATCAAACACCTCATGAAATGGGCGAAACGCAACGGCATCGAAGCCTGGCGCATTTACGACCGCGACATCCCCCAATTCCCCTTTGCCGTCGATGTTTACGGCGACCAAATCCACCTTCAGGAATACGATACCGGCTGGCTGATGCAGCCCAAAGAATACGAAGCCTGGCTTGCCGAAGTATTGGAAGCCGTCGCCTTCGTTACCGGCTTTGCGCCCGAACAAATCCACCTCAAACGCCGCGAACGCCAAAAAGGTTTGCAGCAATACGAGAAAACCGGCAAAACCGGCGACGATTTCGTCATCACCGAAAACGGCCGCAAGTTTTGGGTCAACCTCGACAAATACCTCGACACCGGCCTTTTTCTCGACCACCGCAACACGCGCAAAAAAGTCGGCGAAACCGCAGCGGGCAAACGCTTCCTCAACCTGTTTTCCTACACCGGCAGCTTCACCGTCTATGCCGCTACCGGCGGCGCGGTATCCAGCGAAACCGTCGATTTGTCCAACACTTATCTCGATTGGGCGAAACGCAATTTCGAACTCAACGGCATCAGCCCCGAACAACACAAAATCGTCCGCGCCGATGTGTTCCAATACCTGCAAAACGCCGCCGCCGAAGGTAAACAGTTCGACCTCATCGTCATGGATCCGCCCAGCTTCTCCAACAGCAAAAAAATGCTCGACATCCTCGACATCCAGCGCGATCACAAAAAATTAATTGACGGCGCGATGAACCTACTCGCTTCAGACGGCCTTTTATACTTCTCCAACAACTTGCGCAGCTTCGTCTTGGACAATGCGGTATCGGAACAATACTCCGTCAAAGACATTTCCAAACAATCCATTCCCGACGATTTCCGCAACAAAAAAATCCATCAATGCTGGGAAATCAAGCATAAATAAGCATCAGGCCGTCTGAAAGCCAGTTTTCAGACGGCCTGATTGCCATATTGAATCTCTCAACCAATAGGCGCATAATTCAAGAGATTGTTGACAATATCAAAAGGAAAAGAACATGCAAAACTACCTGACGCCCAATTTCTCATTCGCCCCCATGATTCCGGAACGTGCGCTCGGCAGCCGGGTTTGGGATACCGAAGGACGAGAATACATTGACCTGTCAGGCGGTATTGCTGTGAACGCGCTGGGCCATTGCCATCCCGATTTGGTCGCAGCCTTGGCCGAGCAGTCGCAAAAACTCTGGCACATTTCTAATATCTATACCACCCAATCGGCGCAAGAATTGGCCAAGAAATTGGTCGAAAACACCTTTGCCGACAAAGTGTTTTTCTGCAATTCCGGCGCAGAAGCCAATGAAGCCGCGCTGAAACTGGCGCGCAAATACGGCCACGATCATTTTGGCGAACACAAAACCGAAATCATCTCCTGCCTCAACAGCTTCCACGGCCGCACCCTGTTTACCGTATCCGTCGGCGGCCAGCCCAAATACAGCAAAGACTACGCGCCGCTGCCGGCCGGCATTACCCACGTTCCCTTCAATGATGTTGCCGCATTGGAAGCAGCCGTCAGCGACAAAACCTGCGCCGTGATTATCGAGCCGATTCAAGGCGAAAGCGGCATCCTGCCTGCCACCCAAGAATATCTGCAAGCCGCACGCCGTTTATGCGACAAACACGGCGCATTGCTGATTTTGGACGAAGTACAAACCGGCATGGGTCATACGGGCAAACTGTTTGCCTACGAGCATTACGGCGTAACACCCGATATTCTCAGCTCTGCCAAAGCTTTAGGCGGCGGCTTCCCGATTGGCGCGATTCTGACCACCGAAAAAATCGCCCCAACCTTCGGCCCCGGAACACATGGATCGACTTTCGGCGGCAATCCAATGGCGTGCGCGGTCGGCAGCCGTGCATTTGACATCATCAATGCGCCCGAAACATTGGCACACGTTGAACAACAAGGCCAAAAACTTCAGACGGCATTGCGTGAATTGGGCGAAAAAACCGGCGTATTTAAAGAAGTCCGCGGCATGGGCTTGCTGCTCGGCTGCGTGTTGGCAGACAAATACGAAGGCAAGGCATCGGAAATCACTGCCGCCGCTTTAAAACACGGCCTGATGGTACTGGTTGCCGGTGCCAATGTGGTGCGTTTCGCCCCCAGCCTGCTGCTGAACGATGAAGACATGGCCGAAGGCTTGAAACGTTTTGAAGCGGCCTTAGCCGAATGGTTGGCCTGATTTTTAAAACCCAATATCCAAATCAGCCGACAGCTTTTGGTTCTAATTGATGCCATATAGTGAAGGCCGTCTGAAAGACTATTTTGAGTTTTTCAGACGGCCTTTTTTCAATATTGAAAACAACATCCACCTACATGCTTTGTCATTTGATGTTTGTTAAAAATCGTACCGCTTCTTCGTGTTACGCTTGGCAAACAATTTGATTTTACGAAGAAAAGGAGCAGGAGATGGTATCGTTGAAAACCCAAATCGCCGGTTTTTCTTTTGACAACTGTCTGATGAACGCGGCTGGTGTGTCATGTATGACTGTTGAGGAATTAGAAGCGGTCAGACAATCTTCGGCAGGCACTTTCATTACCAAGACCGCAACGCTTACCCCTCGTCAAGGCAACCCCGAGCCGCGTTATCGGGACGTCCCTCTCGGCAGTATCAATTCGATGGGCTTGCCGAATCAAGGCATTGATTACTATCTGGATTACCTGCTTACCCTTCAAGAGTCTCAGCCGGAACGGACATTTTTCTTATCACTGGTCGGCCTGTCGCCCGGTGAAACACATATCCTGTTGGAAAAGGTGCAAAACAGCGGGTTTAACGGCATTACCGAACTCAACCTATCCTGCCCAAACGTCGCCGGCAAACCGCAAATCGCCTACGACTTTGAAACAACCGAGATGATTTTGGATAATGCCTTTACCTACTTCGACAAGCCCTTGGGCATCAAATTGCCGCCGTATTTCGATATTGCCCATTTCGATCAAGCGGCGAAAGTGTTCAACCGCTATCCCCTAAAATTCGTCAACTGTGTCAACTCCATCGGCAACGGCATGTATATTGAAGACGAATCCGTCGTGATCCGCCCGAAAAACGGCTTCGGCGGCATAGGCGGCCAATACATCAAACCGACTGCGCTCGCCAATGTCCACTCGTTCTATCAAAGACTGGATCCATCTATCCAAGTCATCGGAACAGGCGGCGTTTACAGCGGCCGTGATGCGTTTGAACACATCTTGTGCGGCGCAAGCATGGTGCAGATCGGCACGGCGCTACACCAGCAAGGCGTAGACATTTTTGAACGGGTTTCCCTTGAATTAAAAGCCATCATGGCGCAAAAAGGCTATGAGAAGCTGGAAGACTTCAAAGGCAAATTGAAATATTTTGCATAAGGCTTACTCTAAAAAACGCCCAAGGCCGTCTGAAAATTTCAGACGGCCTTGTTGTATAATTGCTCCCCACATTACCCGTCTTCCCCTTCAATGAAACTCAACCCCCAACAGCAAGCCGCGGTCAAATATCTAGGCGGCCCCCTGCTCGTCCTTGCCGGCGCAGGCAGCGGCAAAACCGGCGTGATTACGCAAAAAATCAAGCATTTGATTGTCAATGTCGGCTATCTGCCGCATACCGTCGCCGCGATTACCTTTACCAATAAAGCCGCCACGGAAATGCAGGAGCGCGTCTCTAAAATGCTGCCCAAGTCGCAAACGCGCGGGCTGACGATTTGCACCTTCCACTCTTTGGGCATGAAGATTCTGCGCGAAGAGGCAAACCATATCGGTTACAAAAAAAATTTTTCCATCCTCGACTCTACCGATAGCGCCAAAATCATCGGCGAGCTCTTAGGCGGTACGGGCAAAGAAGCCATATTCAAAGCGCAGCATCAAATCTCCCTTTGGAAAAACGATTTAAAAACGCCTGAAGAGGCAGTTCAGACGGCCGCTAATGTGTGGGAACAACAAACAGCACGCGTCTATGCGAGTTATCAGGAAACCCTGCAAAGCTATCAGGCGGTGGATTTCGACGACTTAATCCGCCTGCCCGCCGTGCTGTTGCAGCAAAACAGCGAAGTACGAAACAAATGGCAGCGGCGGCTACGTTATCTGTTGGTTGACGAATGCCAAGATACGAATACCTGCCAATTTACGCTGATGAAACTCTTGACCGGCGCGGAAGGCATGTTTACCGCCGTCGGCGACGACGACCAATCCATCTACGCATGGCGCGGTGCGAACATGGAAAACCTGCGCAAAATGCAGGAAGACTATCCGCAGATGAAAGTCATCAAGCTGGAGCAAAACTACCGCTCCACCGCGCGGATTCTCAAAATCGCCAACAAAGTCATCGAAAACAACCCCAAGCTGTTCACGAAAAAACTTTGGTCGCAGTTCGGCGAAGGCGAAATCGTTAAAGTCGTTGCCTGCCAAAACGAGCAACACGAAGCCGACTGGGTTGTCAGCCAAATCGTCAAGCAGAAGCTGGTCGGCGGCGACAAAACCCAATACGCCGATTTCGCCGTGTTATACCGCGGCAACCATCAGGCGCGGATTTTTGAAGAAGCCTTGCGCAGCGCGCGCGTTCCCTACCAACTCTCCGGCGGGCAGAGTTTTTTTGACAAAGCCGAAATCAAAGACGTTTTGTCCTATTTGCGCCTGCTTGCCAACCCCAACGACGATCCCGCCTTCCTGCGCGCCGTTACCACGCCCAAACGCGGTATCGGCGATGTAACGCTGGGCAAGCTCAACACCTACGCGCACGAACACGAATGCAGCCTGTATGAAGCCGCGCAAACCGAAGAAGCCCTTGCCTTACTGAATAATACCAACCGCCAACACCTGCAAGCCTTTATGGATATGTTCGGCAGCTACCGCGCCAAAGCCGAAACCAGCGAAGCGGGCGAACTCATCAACAGCCTGCTCAAAGAAATCGACTACGAAAACCACCTGCTTGCCAGCGAAGAAGGCAAAGCCGGCGAAATCAAATGGCGCAACGTCAGCGACCTGACCGGCTGGCTAGAGCGCAAAAGCGAACAAGACGGCAAAAACATCATCGAACTCGCCCAAACCATCGCCCTGATGACGCTTTTGGAAGGCAAAAGCGAAGAAGAAGTCGATGCCGTCAAACTCTCCACCCTGCACGCTTCCAAAGGTTTGGAATACCCCTACGTTTTCCTTGTCGGTTGCGAAGAAGGCATCTTGCCGCATAATGACAGTATAGAAGAAGACAACGTCGAAGAAGAGCGCCGTCTGATGTACGTCGGCATTACCCGCGCCAAACGCCAACTTACACTGACCCACTGCCTCAAACGCAAAAAACAAGGCACATGGCAATTCCCCGAGCCGAGCCGTTTCATAGACGAAATGCCGCAGGAAGACATCAAAATCCTTGGCCGCAAAGGCGGCGAGCCGATTGTGAGCAAGGAAGAAGGAAAAAGCAATCTGGCAGGATTGCTGGATATGTTGGGAAACAAAAGAAAAGGATAAAGCAAGGCCGTCTGAAAGTAAGGTTTCAGACGGCCTTATTGTCAGCAAAATGTCAAAGACAACAATCAAATAATTTTTACTTTATCCCTTTACACCCATCTATTCCCATTCCTCCCGATTCTTCAAAAATAAACAAAAATAATCTAATAATCAGGTACAAAATAAAAAACTGGGCGGCACGATTGCCTTATTCCCCTTCAATTTACAAGCAAAAATTGTCAACACTTGAAGTATAAATTCACAAGCAAAATTGCATTTTTAAGGTATAATAATGGATTCCCCAACTGCATTTTGTGAGCTGAATCCATGTCTGTTGTTCTGCCCTTGCGCGGTGTAACCGCCCTTTCCGATTTCCGTGTTGAAAAACTCTTCCAAAAAGCAGCCGCCCTCGGCCTGCCCGAAGTCAAATTAAGCAGCGAATTTTGGTATTTTGTCGGTAGCGAAAAAGCACTTGATGCCGCGACAGTCGAAAAACTGCAAGCCTTACTGGCAGCGCAAAGCGTTGAACAAACGCCCAAAGCGCTCGAGGGCTTGCATTTATTTTTGGTAACGCCCCGTTTGGGTACGATTTCGCCGTGGGCTTCCAAGGCAACCAATATCGCGGAAAACTGCGGTTTGGAAGGCATAGAGCGCATCGAGCGCGGCATGGCGGTATGGCTGGAAGGTCGTCTGAATGATGAACAGAAACAGCAATGGGCGGCTTTACTGCACGACCGCATGACTGAATCCGTGCTGCCCGATTTTCAGACGGCCTCCAAATTATTTCACCATCTCGAATCCGAAACTTTCTCCACCGTCGATGTTTTGGGCGGCGGTAAAGAGGCTTTGGTCAAAGCCAATAGCGAAATGGGCTTGGCACTTTCTGCCGACGAAATCGATTATCTGGTTGAAAACTATCAGGCTTTAAACCGCAATCCGTCCGATGTTGAATTGATGATGTTCGCTCAGGCAAACAGCGAACACTGCCGCCACAAAATCTTCAACGCCGACTTCATCCTCAACGGCGAAAAACAGCCGAAATCCCTTTTTAGCATGATTCGCGATACGCACAATGCGCATCCCGAAGGCACGGTCGTTGCCTATAAAGACAATTCGTCCGTGATCGAAGGCGCAAGAGTTGAGCGTTTCTATCCGAATGCGGCGGAAAACCAAGGCTACCGTTTCCACGAAGAAGACACCCATATCATCATGAAAGTGGAAACGCACAACCACCCAACCGCCATCGCGCCGTTTGCCGGTGCGGCAACAGGTGCGGGCGGTGAAATCCGCGATGAAGGTGCAACAGGTAAAGGCTCACGTCCGAAAGCAGGCTTGACCGGCTTTACCGTCTCCAACCTGAATATCCCTGGCTTGGAGCAGCCTTGGGAACAAGCCTACGGCAAACCCGGCCATATTGCTTCTCCTTTAGACATCATGATTGAAGGCCCGATTGGCGGTGCGGCGTTCAACAACGAATTCGGACGCCCGAACCTCTTGGGCTACTTCCGCACTTTTGAAGAGAAATTTGACGGTCAGGTTCGCGGCTATCACAAACCGATTATGATTGCCGGCGGTTTGGGTAGCATTCAGGCACAACAAACACACAAAGACGAAATCCCTGAAGGCGCATTGCTGATCCAACTGGGCGGCCCAGGCATGCTTATCGGCTTAGGCGGTGGCGCGGCTTCTTCTATGAATACCGGTACAAATGACGCTTCTTTGGACTTCAACTCCGTACAACGCGGCAACCCCGAAATCGAACGCCGCGCGCAGGAAGTGATCGACCGTTGCTGGCAGCTTGGCGACCAAAACCCGATTATCTCCATCCACGACGTTGGCGCGGGCGGCCTGTCCAACGCATTCCCCGAACTCGTCAACGATGCCGGACGCGGTGCGGTATTCAAGCTGCGCGAAGTGCCGCTGGAAGAACACGGCCTCAACCCGCTGCAAATCTGGTGCAACGAATCGCAAGAGCGTTATGTGTTGTCGATTTTGGAAAAAGATTTGGACACCTTCCGCGCCATCTGTGAACGCGAACGCTGCCCGTTTGCCGTGGTCGGCACGGCGACTGACGACGGCCATCTGAAAGTACGCGACGATCTGTTCTCCAACAACCCCGTCGATTTGCCGCTGAACGTCTTGCTCGGCAAACCGCCCAAAACCACGCGTACCGACAAAACCGTGAGGTCGTCTGAAAAACCGTTTAACGCGGGCAATATCGACATCACCGAAGCCGCCTACCGCATTCTGCGCCTGCCCACCGTAGCCGCCAAAAACTTCCTGATTACCATCGGCGACCGCAGCGTCGGCGGCATGACCCACCGCGACCAAATGGTCGGCAAATACCAAACCCCCGTAGCCGACTGCGCCGTTACCATGATGGGCTTCAACACCTATCGCGGCGAAGCGATGTCTATGGGCGAAAAACCGACCGTCGCCCTGTTTGACGCGCCCGCCTCGGGCAGAATGTGTGTCGGCGAAGCCATCACCAACATCGCGGCGGTCAACATCGGCGACATCGGCAACATCAAACTTTCCGCCAACTGGATGGCGGCGTGCGGCAACGAGGGCGAAGACGAAAAACTCTACCGTACCGTCGAAGCGGTTTCTAAAGCCTGTCAGGCCTTGGATTTGAGCATTCCCGTGGGCAAAGACAGCCTGTCGATGAAAACCGTATGGCAGGACGGCGAAGAGAAAAAATCCGTCGTTTCGCCGTTGAGCCTGATTATTTCCGCGTTCGCGCCGGTCAAAGACGTACGCAAGACCGTTACGCCCGAATTGAAAAACGTCGAAGACAGCGTATTGCTGTTGATCGATTTGGGCTTCGGCAAAGCGCGCATGGGCGGCTCGGCGTTCGGTCAGGTTTACAACAACATGAGCGGCGACGCGCCCGATTTGGACGATACAGGCCGTCTGAAAGCGTTTTACAACGTGATTCAACAGCTTGTCGCCGAAGATAAACTCTTGGCATACCACGACCGCAGCGACGGCGGCTTGTTTGCGACGCTGGCGGAAATGGCGTTTGCGGGGCGTTGTGGGTTGAATGTGGATTTGACTTCACTGGTTGCCAACCAAGCCGACGTCAACGAAGCCAGCATCCGCGCATTGTTCAATGAAGAACTGGGCGCAGTGATTCAAATTGCCAAACAAGATGTCGCGGCAGTAGAAGCCTTGTTCAAAGCGGCAGCGCTGCCCTTGCATACCGTTGCCACCATCGGTTCTGACGAAAAAATCGTTATCCGCAATCAGGCAGGCATCGTGTTGGAACAAACCCGCACTGACCTGCAACGCGCATGGCAGGAAACCAGCCACGCCATCCAACGCCTGCGTGACAACCCTGCCTGCGCCGACAGCGAGTTTGCCCTGATTGACGACAACGAACGCAGCGCATTGTTTGCCGACGTGAAATTCGACGTGAACGAAGACATCGCCGCACCGTTTATCAACAGCGGCGCAAAACCCAAAATCGCCATCCTGCGTGAACAGGGGGTAAACGGTCAAATCGAAATGGCAGCCGCCTTTACCCGCGCCGGTTTCGATGCCTACGACGTGCATATGTCCGACCTGATGGCAGGCCGCGTCCACCTTGCCGACTTCAAAATGCTGGCGGCGTGCGGCGGCTTCAGCTACGGCGACGTACTCGGCGCAGGCGAAGGTTGGGCGAAATCGATTCTGTTCCACCCTACTCTGCGCGACCAATTTGCCGCCTTCTTTGCCGATCCGAACACCCTGACATTGGGCGTGTGCAACGGCTGTCAAATGGTCAGCAACCTTGCTGAGATTATCCCGGGCGCAGAAGCATGGCCTAAATTCAAACGCAACTTGAGCGAGCAGTTTGAAGCGCGCCTGAGCATGGTTCATGTTCCGAAATCCGCGTCGCTGATTCTGAACGAAATGCAAGGTTCCAGCCTGCCTGTCGTGGTCAGCCACGGCGAAGGCCGCGCCGACTTCGCGCTTCACGGCGGCAATATTTCCGCCGATTTGGGCATTGCGCTGCAATATGTGGACGGTCAAAACCAAGTGACCCAAACTTATCCGCTCAACCCTAACGGCTCGCCTCAAGGTATTGCTGGTGTGACCAACGCCGACGGCCGCGTTACCATCATGATGCCGCATCCGGAACGCGTGTACCGCGCCGCACAAATGAGCTGGAAACCGGAAGACTGGACGGAATTGTCCGGCTGGTACCGCCTCTTTGCCGGCGCAAGAAAAGCTTTGGGTTAACCGGCAGGCTGATTTGATTCGGCTTTAAAGAAAAGGTCGTCTGAAATAGGCACATCGGACTTCGCTCCAACCTGTTTCAGACGGCCTAGATTTTTTATCCCGAACCTATATACAAAAAAACTTAATTGAATTTATAGAAAGATTTGGAGAAGCTTATGTCTGACAAAGTAATTTTTAAAAACAAGCCGAATGATGATGAATATATTAAATGGATTGAAGAAAACTCAAATGGATTTGTATTAAATATAGATCAAACTAAAGACCCTTCTAAGATTTATAAAGATTATCCCAAAATACATTTTGCTAATTGTGGCCAACTAAATAAAAGGCCGGGGCGCACAACTAAAAAATATTTCAAAGTTTGCTCAAACTCAATCGAAGAACTTGAACAATGGAGCTGGTTCAAATATCAAAAAGGACTAACTCTATGCGGAACCTGTAAGAAAAAAGGATTACTAGTGGCATGGTGCGCAGAAATACCAAATTTTCAGACCGCTTCTGCCCTATCCTTAAAATCTGATATAGACGAACTCGAAAAATGTTTAGCATCCAAGACTGACCCAGAAAAGCGAACCGAAATCGAAACTTTGATAAAAGCCCGTCTAGGGCAAGGCAGTTTCCGGCAAAACGTACTCGAACAGTATCCGAGCTGCCCACTGACAGGTCTAGATATACAGCCTTTACTCATTGCCAGCCATATCAAACCTTGGAGTGTGTGCAATAATAACGAACGTTTAGATCCCTTCAATGGTCTGATGCTCGCACCCAATATCGACGCATTATTCGATAGCGGTCTGATTACGTTTGATCCCGACGGTACGATAAAAATCAGTCCGAAAATCGATCTGGAAAATCAAAAGCGACTTGGAATTTCTTCCCGTATGAAATTAAAAATTCGACCGAAAAGCAAAAAATATTTCGAGTATCACCGCAACCATGTTTTCCAAAAAGAAGAATAAATAGTGTTGAACAGTCCGTTGATTTAAGGTCGTCTGAAAACGATTTAGCGAACCATGCTCTATCTGTTTTCAGACGACCTTTTTGCGTCTTTTTGCGTATAAAGACCAAACCCGACTGCCGTCATTCTGTATAATTTCCACTTTTAAACTATAATCGACATATTCAGACGGCCTTTCCCGACATTATGACTCGACAAGCCTTTATCCTCAGCGATTGCGAATTTTCCGAATGCGGCGAAAAGCCTTATGCGCTGTTGACGGCGAATCCGACGAAGGAACACCACTTTATCGCCCAAACCGAGCAGCGGCAACATGCGCATAATCCGCAGGTTAGTCCTCAAAACCAAAACGTTTATCGCCTGCCGCTGTCTATGTTCCATACTGGCGAAAAAGTCCGCGGCAAAGAACAAAACCGCAGCGAAGCGATAAGCGTCAACATCATCGGCAATTTGGCGGCGAAAAACCTCTATACGCTGACCTTTGTCGAAGACTCCGCCAACCAATACAATCTGGAAAGCTGGTTCAACCGTCATGAAAGCGGCTACGAAGAGGCCTGCAACCACCTGCGCACCTTACCTGCAGGCCGTCTGAAAACACCTACGGCAAATGCCGATACCGTCAAAGTACCGGATGCCTTGTGGCGGATATTGCGGCTGAAATTCCTCGGCATTCTGCGCAATCCGCACAACCATAAAAACCTGTTTGCCCACCGCCTGCACCAAACACTTCGGGCGCGGCTGCCGGAAGTCGGTTTTGAATTTGTCCGCTTGATCAGCAAACGCGACCCCAAGCGCATCGAAGCCATTATGCAGGACTACCGTTTCACCTTTCTCGGCTATGTCGATTGGCTGGGTGGGCTTTACGGTATGTTGAGCGAAGGCGTGGCGCAACCGTCGCTGTTTGAACGGCTGTTTTGTAATATCTTTGCCGAACCCGAAGCCGTGAAAATCGAATTGTTCCGCTATCCGGAAAACACAGGGCTGTGCCTGTTTGGCGACAGCAGTTTCTGCCTGCAAGCCTCGGCCAAGCTATTCAGCGTCGGCGTTAATATTTCGCACGATATGTTTGCCGTCATCCATCTGCAAACCAACCGTTGGCACGCGTTTAAGAATACCTTTCATCACGACGCGCCCAAACTGCAAGGCCAAGTGCGGATTATCGACGGCAATCAAACCCAAAGATTGCTGTTCAACCGACTGTGCATCCATCAAGCCCATGAAGCCGTGTTCGGCCAAAGCCCGAATATCAAAGATTATCTAGAGGCCGTCTGAAACCCCAAACCAAAAGAAAGCATATGAAAATCACGCCAATCCAAGCCCTAAACGACAACTACATCTGGATGATTCAAGAAGGCAACCATGCCGCCTGCGTCGATCCGTCTGATGCCACCCCCGTTTTGAAATTCCTCGTCCACAATCGCCTGATGCTGGCGCAAACATGGATTACCCATCCACACCCCGACCATACCGGCGGCGCGAAAAGCCTGTTCCACGGCTTTTTAGAATCCCCAATCTATGGCGAAAGCGACATCGACGTAGCGACGCATACCGTTACCGCAGGTACGCAGTTCCCGTTTGGCGAAGGATTGGTCACCGTTTGGGCAACCCCCGGCCATACCGACCGCCACATCAGCTATCTGCTGGAAAATTCAGACGGCCTGCACGTTTTCTGCGGCGATACCTTGTTCTCCGCCGGTTGCGGCCGCGTATTTACCGGCACAATCGAGCAGCTTTACGACAGCTTCCACCGATTCAACCAGCTGCCCGAGGAAACGCTGTTTTATCCGGCGCACGAATATACAGCCTCCAATCTGCGCTTTGCCCAGCATATCGAGCCGGACAATGCCGACATTCAGACGGCCTTGGCCGCAGCCGAACACACGCCGACACTGCCTGTCAGCCTGGCGCACGAACGCAAAGTCAATCCGTTTTTCCGCGTACACCTGCCCCAAGTTCAGGCACGTGCCGAAGAATTGAGCGGACGAAAATTAAACAGCGAACTCGAAGTCTTCGCCGCTTTGCGTGAATTAAAAAATCAATTTTAATTGGGCTTAGTTCCTAAAGAATAAGGCCGTCTGAACAATATCTGTTCAGACGGCCTTTTATTATTCAGGGATTATTCCCACTCAATCGTGGCAGGCGGTTTGCCGCTGACATCATAAACCACGCGGTTGATGCCTTTGACTTCGTTGATGATGCGGTTGGACACGCGGCCGAGCAGCGAGTATGGCAGCTCAGCCCAGTGCGCAGTCATAAAGTCGCTGGTAATCACGGCACGCAAGGCAACGACGTAATCATAAGTACGACCGTCGCCCATCACGCCGACGGATTTGACGGGCAGGAACACGGCAAAGGCTTGGCTGGTTAGGTCGTACCAAGATGTGCCGTTTTCGTCGGTAGTGTTGCGCAATTCTTGGATGAAAATATCGTCTGCCTGACGCAGCAAGTCGGCGTATTCTTTTTTCACTTCGCCCAAGATGCGCACGCCCAAACCGGGGCCGGGGAACGGATGGCGGTACACCATTTCGCGCGGTAAGCCCAAAGCAACGCCCAGTTCGCGTACTTCGTCTTTGAACAAGTCGCGCAGCGGTTCGAGCAGCTTGAGCTTCATGTTTTCAGGCAGGCCGCCGACGTTGTGGTGGGATTTGATGGCGTGGGCTTTTTTGGTTTTCGCGCCTGCGGATTCGATTACGTCAGGGTAAATTGTACCTTGCGCCAACCATTTGGCGTTGGTGAGTTTTTTCTCTTCAGCGTCAAATACTTCGATAAATTCCGCACCGATGATTTTGCGTTTTTTCTCTGGATCAGTCACGCCGGCAAGTTTCGCCAAAAACTGCTCTTCGGCATCAACGTGAATCACGCGTACGCCCAAGTTGCGGGCAAACATATCCATCACCATTTTGCCTTCATTCAAACGCAACAAACCGTGGTCAACAAACACGCAGGTCAGTTGGTCGCCGATGGCGCGGTGAATCAGCGCGGCCGCTACGGAAGAGTCCACGCCGCCGGACAAACCTAAAATTACTTCGTCGCTGCCGACTTGTTCGCGGATCTTGGCAACGGCTTCTTCGATGTAGTTCGGCATGGTCCAGCTTGGTTGTGCGCCGCAAATATCCAAGACAAAGCGGTTCAACAACGCGCGGCCTTGCTTGGTGTGGGTCACTTCAGGGTGGAATTGGATGCCGTAGAATTGTTTCTCAGCGTTTTCCATCATGGCAATCGGGCAAGACGGGGTATCGCCGATGACAGAGAAGCCGGTAGGCAGTTTGGAAACTTTATCGCCATGGCTCATCCAAACGTCGAGCGTATTAGGCGCATCGTCTTGAATGTCGCGTGTCAGCTCGCTGTCGATGGTTTTAACTTGTGCATAACCGAATTCGCGTTGGTTGCCCGGGCTAACTTCGCCGCCCAAGTGGTGCGCCATAAATTGCATGCCGTAGCAAATGCCCAAAACCGGAATGCCCAAATCAAAAATACCGGTATCGGCTTGATAATCGGATTCATAAACGGAATTAGGACCGCCGGAGAGGATGATGCCTTTCGGGTTGAAAGCTTTGATTTCTTCCAAAGGCATATCGAAAGAATGCAGTTCGCAGTAAACATGGGCTTCGCGCACGCGGCGGGCGATCAGCTGGGTAACTTGCGAGCCGAAGTCGAGAATAAGGATTTTGTCTTGGGTCATGGCGGAAACTTTGCAAAATGTAAAAAAACGGTGCGGCTGAGAGGGTAAATTTCAAATTTAAACCACAATAAAAAAGGCCGTCTGAAACGGCGGATTATACCATTGTTCAGACGGCCTTTATAGGGCAAAACCCAAATCTCTCATCTTTCTATTTTGTGTGTTTTTCAGGAATCATATCACTGCGCGAGAGCAACAGCAGGCAACCCAACACGACCATGCCGATGGCCAACAGCGGCGAGAGGTAAATCCAGTAGCTCATGTGCAGATAAATGGCTGTACCGATATAAACCAGCATCGGGCCGGAAACGATGGACTGTTTGTTGATGCCGTCCATAATCAACACGGCAAGGCCCAAAATAATTAATGCGCCGGCAATCATTGTCGATGTCGCAGGCAAAATATCCGTAGCGCGTAAAAACCAAATCGCACCAAAGATAATCAAAAATAAAGGCAGAAAAAGTGAGGGGCGGGACATAACAACGCTCCGTAAAGGTTTCAGACGGCCTGTATTATTGGGTGTGCCGGCCATGCAGGCAAGATATAAAAATGCAATCTTGTGTGTAATTATGCAAAGGTTGGCGCAACAAAAAAGGCCGTCTGAACAGCGGCAAACCGAAATCAAATATTTCAATTTATCCTGTTCTAGACGGCCTTTCAAATCATCAGGCTTTGCCGGTGCTGCCGAATCCGCCTTCACCGCGCTCGCTGGCGGCAAACTCATCCACGACTTTAAACGCGGCTTGGACAACCGGCACAATCACCATTTGTGCGATGCGCTCCATCGGCTCGATGGTAAACGCTTCTTTACCACGGTTCCACAAAGAAACCTTCAATTCGCCTTGATAATCCGAGTCAATCAAACCGACCAAATTACCCAAAACAATACCGTGTTTATGACCCAAGCCGGAACGCGGCAATAAAACGGCGGCGTATGCAGGGTTGGCCAAATGCACCGCCAAACCGGTCGGAACGAGATATACATCGCCCGGCTGCAACACAACGGCTTCATCCAAGCAGGCACGCAAGTCCAAACCGGCAGAACCGGGCGTTGCATAAGCAGGCAGGGAATCGGCCATTTTCGGATTTAAGATTTTCAGTTCGACTTCGGTTTGCATGACAGGACTCCGTATTGTTCTATATTGGAAAGGGCTACGATTATACACAAATGCCCTTGAGGCCGTCAGAAAAAACGGAGTATGATTCAGTCAGACCTAAGGAGAAAAATCATGGATCTGCACAATATCCGCGAAGATTACAGCAAACGCGAGCTATCGGAAGCCGAATGCCACGCCGACCCGATTGTCCAATTTGAACAATGGCTAAACGAAGCGATTCACGCCGAAGTCAACGAGCCGACAGCGGTCAACGTTGCCGCTGTGGGCGAAGACGGCAGGCCCAACAGCCGCATGGTGCTATTGAAAGAAGTCAACCCCAAAGGCTTTGTTTTCTTTACCAATTACCACAGCCGAAAAGGTCGTTCCTATACGGCACACCCTTTTGCCGCCATGACCTTTTTCTGGCCGGAACTCGAACGCCAAGTACGCGTTGAAGGACGCATTGAAAAACTCGACGCCGCCGCTTCGGACGAATATTTTGAAAGCCGCCCGTATACGAGCCGTATCGGCGCATGGGCAAGCGCGCAAAGCGAAGTGATTCCCAGCAAAGCCGTATTGGTGGCCAAAGCTGCGGCCGTCGGTGTCAAACATCCCCTGCATGTTCCCCGTCCGGCGCATTGGGGCGGATACCTCGTCATTCCCGACCGTATCGAATTCTGGCAAGGCCGCCCGAGCCGCCTACACGACCGCATCCAATACCGCCTGGTTGACGGCAACTGGATACGCGAACGCCTTTCGCCATAATTTTCGGATTTTCAAACAAAAATTTACTGGTTGAGTTACAATACAACCTTTCATCGGCAGGCCGTCTGAATTTGATTTTCAGACGGCCTTTTCCCCCAATCCAACCCCTGCCGCAAATGCCGCAGAAGAACCGCTTTTTCAAGCGAGTTAGGAAAAATCATGTCCAAACAGCCTTCCAGCAAACGCCAATGGCGCGACGGCGTATCATCTACCGCCAAAAAACCTTCTAAACCGGCCAAATCCTTTGCCAATAAAAAACGTCCCGACGACGAGCGAAAAACATCAGGCAAACCTTACGGCCAAAAAGTTTCAGACGGCCCCAAAGCTCAAAATACCGCCCCAAAACAACGAGCCGCCAAAGCCAAAAAACTGGTGGTCCGTAATCCCAACCAAAAAATCATGGAGCACGCCCGCGATTTGAAAGAACGCCGCAGCGACCTTTCACGCTTTGAACCCGAGCGCCTGCAAAAAGTCCTGGCCGCTTCCGGTGTCGGCTCACGTCGCGAAATGGAAGAATGGATCAGCAACGGCTGGGTAACAGTCAACGGCCGCGTAGCGCAACTGGGCGAAAAAGTTACGCCTGACGACCACGTTACCGTCAAAGGCAGCATCATCAAACTCAAATGGGCCGACCGCCTTCCACGCATCATCCTCTACTACAAACAAGAAGGCGAAATCGTTTCCCGCGACGACCCGCAAGGCCGCGTCAGCATTTTCGACCGCCTGCCGCAAGCAGCCAGCAGCCGCTGGGTAGCCATCGGCCGTTTGGACATCAATACCAGCGGCCTTTTGATCCTAACCACTTCAGGCGAACTTGTTCAACGCTTTGCCCATCCCAGCTTTGAAGTAGAACGCGAATACGCCGTGCGCGTATTGGGCGAGTTGACCACCGAACAAATGCGCGTCCTGACCGAAGAAGGTGTCATGCTCGAAGACGGTTTGGCTAAAGTAGAACGCATCTACGAACAAGGCGGTGAAGGCGCGAATAAATGGTACAACGTCGTCATCAAAGAAGGCCGCAACCGAGAAGTACGCCGTATTTTTGAAAGCCAAGGCCTGACCGTCAGCCGCCTCGTCCGCGTAGGCTTCGGCCCTATCGGCCTGCCAAACCGCCTCAAACGCGGCCAGTTCTACGAACTCAATCCGGCAGAAGTCGCCAACATCATCAAATGGGCGGATATGCTGCTGCCGGGCGAACGTCGCCGGAAGAAAAGTTAATGTAAGATAAATCGGGGCTCAGACTTTTGCAAAATCGTCTCAGCCCGACAAAATCTTGCCAAAGTCATAAAAATAGTGGGTATTGAAAGGATTTTCTTTATCCAACACATTCATCGGACTGCCATGTCCGACAAATAATACAGGCATTTTTTCATCGTTGCCTCCTTAATATCTGATGAGGCGGATTGTACGGATAAATGATTAAGCAATAAATCTCAATTTATGAACAACATATTTTCCCAGTAGGAAATGATGAAATATTCTTTGGCTTTGCTGCAAAGTTAAAAATAGGTCGTCTGAAATGTTTAGAGAAAAAGTAAGGTGTGCCGGAGCACACCATGTTTAACGGTTACTGCCCCGTTTTCCACGCGAAGATGCGTTTCAAATTATCCACCGTGTCGTGATGCATGATGGCGGCGAACGTGCCATCCAGTTTGGCAATTTCTGCTTTGTCTTCATCACTGAGGACAAAGTCAAACACGTTCAAGTTTTCCGCCATGCGTTCGGGTTTGGTGGATTTTGCCAATACCACAATATCGCGTTCCACCAGCCAGCGGGTAATCACCTGCGCCACGGATTTGCCGTATTTTGCACCGATTTTGCTTAACACAGGATTGTGGAAAATATCGTTTTTACCTTCGGCAAACGGCGCCCACGCTTCCACGGAGATGCCTTCAGCCTGCAAAGCGGCAACGGCTTCGGTTTTTTGTTGAAACGGATTGATTTCAATCTGATTGGCTTGTGGCATCATTTTATTGAACAGCCCCAAATCCACCGCGCGTACGGGCGAAAATTTTTAAGTTTTTAAAGTTTGAAAAACGCTTGGGAACTTGACCGCACTTTTGCGTATAGATAAGGAAAAGGTCGTCTGAAAAACTAAATCCGTTTTCAGACGATCTTTTAACAATAAAAGCATGGACGTTTACACTATCGGTAATGGAACTATAATTTACTTTCGACCAATATCCTTATACGTTAGAACTAATCCACTCATTAAAGGCAGATTGTATAATATCTGCATTATATACCCTACCTATATTAGGTATAGGGTTGTTTATAGATGAAAACCAATTCTCAACATTTTGATTACTGTTTCTAGCTTTTAATCCATCAATAAAATTAATATATGATAGCGATGAATACATTAATCTACCATAACCATCTTTATCTCCTAATGATGAAAGATTAGATGCTTTAGTGACAGCTGTACCAATCCATACTTTTTCATTAATTCCGACACCTTTCCTCCCTGTTTTAATGACTAAATCATTTCCTGACGACATCCCTATTCCTGCTCGAATAGGAGCAATCCCTCTTTGCTCTAACATCTTATTAAACATATTGATAAATGTGTTTGCATAGAAGGTTTTATTTGCGCAATTTAAAATATCTTCTTTTGAAGGTGTATTATAAATTGCATAAACGCAATCCCCACGAATACCGATCTCAAGCATGAATCCATCATCACCTCTTAGTATTTCAATCAGTTCAGAAATAAATGCTCTGATTACTTTTGCGATTCTCTCCTGATTCTCGCTTGTAAATAATCTACTTGAATCCCGAATATCTATAAAAATACTGGTTAACCATGTCCTGTATCCATTTTCAAAAGTAAAATTACCATCTGCTGGTAATTTCTTCTTTTCTTCTATAATCATATGATTATCTAGAATACTTTCTACTCGGTTTTTTCCTTGTATATAGTCATACTCTGACATTATTATCTCCTATTTCTGAAAAATGTAAAGCCACGAAACCAATAAAAAAATAATGCTTATCCCACTCATTTTTACTCCCTTATTATAGTTTTTGAATTTTTGTTCACAAATTTTGGAATTGATATATATTTGTGAAACCAAATCTTCAATGTATTTATTCAAATTAGTCGCTTTAAGACACTTCAAATAGGCTCGTTGGTTCCTGTTTGATGCAATATGCCCGAAGAAAATATTAGATTTTCTATCCTCGTTATTGGTTATTTTTGCCATCAAGGCCTTGCTTAGAAAGTAAAGTCCAATTATGAAACATATAGCTGATACCAAAAATATAAGCATAAAAATAAATAAAACGACTTCATCTGTTCTATTTCTAGGATTTGCACAAAAAACACTTTTTATAAATTCTGTTGTGGGTGTTTTTAAAGTAGATAAAATGGTTAAAATAGCGCCAAAAAATGAGAACCAAAATGATACTTTGGTATCACAATTTGAAATAAACCCAATAATCCTATCAAGAGTTAAATGCAATTTATCCGTATCGTCTGATAATTTCCATTGTTGCTTATGCATTTTTTTACCTTTAATTTTTATTTATTCAAATATTTGGGAATATAATGATAATTCAATAGTTACTACAAAAATAATTTTCTCAATAGAATAAATTTCGTATCAATGCCCCTGTGATAGCGGTAGAAGCCGCGTTGTACCCGAAATTAAAGCCGATTTTGAACCAATACCCGAAGAGATGATTGCCGTACCGATTTCTGCGCCGTTCAAAATGGCGTTGGTCGCCTCACCCGATTATTTGGCGCAATACGGTTCACCGAAAAATATTGATGATTTGCAGCAGCACCGCCTTATCGGTACAAAGCTCTCCGCCGAACACGGCGCGGAGATACAGTGGGAATTCAAATACAAAAAAGAGCTGATTACGTTCACGCCCAAATCGCAGTTTTCCATCAATAATCATCTGCGCCTGCAAGCCGTTTCAGACGACCTCGGCATCACTTGGCTGCCGCATATCATCGCCGTAGACGCACTCCATTCCGGGCAACTGGTCGAGCTGTTGCCCGAGCACGCCATTACTTACGAACCGCTTTACCTCTATTACCCCAGCCACCGCGGACATTCGAATGTGTTTAAGCTGATTGTGGATGCACTGCGGGTGGAAGTCGTCTGAAAATACAAAAGCAGCCTGAGTTTCGTTTGCCGAAATGCAGGCTGCTTTCAAATAATCTAAATATGTCCGTCTGATTTTCAGACGACCTCTCCGTGCCGTCTTCATGACTGAGTGCTCTCGGAGTCCACGCCATTTATACGCGGATTAACTTTAATCACCATAACAAACGTCGTCTGAAAACCAAACTTCCAGTTTTCAGACGACGTTTTCAGTTCATAAACCGAAGCGTTATTTCTCTGCTTTCAACACCCGTTGACGGCGGGTTTCGCTCAATACCATGCCTGCGCTGACGGAAACGTTCATGCTTTCTACCGTGCCAAACATCGGAATCGATACCAGCATATCGCAATGTTCGCGCGTCAGGCGGCGCATACCCTCGCCTTCGTTGCCCATTACCCAAGCCACGCTGTCGGGCAAGTCGCAGTGGTAAAGGTCGGAGTCGCCGCCCATGTCCGTGCCGACAATCCAAATGCCGTATTCTTTCAGCTCACGCAAAGTACGGGCAAGATTGGTTACGGTAATATACGGCACGGTTTCCGCCGCGCCACAGGCAACTTTGCTGACGGTCGCATTCAGGCCGGCGCTTTTGTCTTTGGGTGCAATCACGGCATGCACGCCCATCGCATCGGCAGTGCGCAGGCACGCGCCGAGGTTGTGCGGATCGGTAATGCCGTCCAATACCAGCAAAAACGGCGATTCGCTCAGGTTTTCCAACACATCTTCCAAGTGAACATGGTTTTTGGAAGCGTCGATAAACCCAACCACGCCCTGATGGCGCGCCCCTTTGCTGATGGCATTCAGGCGGTCGGCATCGGCAAAATGTACGCGCACGTTTTCAGAGGCCGCTTTATCCAATACATCGCGGGTGCGCGCATCGGATTTGCCTTCTTGGATATAGAGTTCGGTAATCGATTTCGGGTTTTGCCACAAACGGGCATTGACGGCGTGAAAGCCATAGATGAGTCGTTGGTTTGCCATGTTTTTGCTTTATCAAAAAATTCAGACGGCCATTATAACAAGTAAGGCCGTCTGAAAATTTTTTATTTCATCAAATAACCGAGTATGCCCGAAGTGCCAACGCCGATTAATACCGTTACCAACATCGAAAACCGGCTGGCGGCCAATACCGTCAAAGCAATAGCAATCAACTCATGCAGTTTATCCGATACAAAATAAGGCGCAATCACAGAAATCAACACACAACCCGGCGCAGCCTCCATAACCACTTGCGCGCGACGGCTCAACGTACGGTTGCGCAAGGCAAAAAAGCCGATTAATCGGGTTGAATAAGTAACGGCCAACATACTTAAAAACAGCAGAAACGAATGCAGCGACAACAAATCCTTCATTTTTGCTCTCCCCACAAATACGCCGCCAACAAGCCAGACAACGTTCCGGCCGGAACATACCATGCGCCATCCACGGTCAAATAGGTTACGCACGCCACAATCAGGCTGACAAACCAAGGGCGTGAAGCCGCAAAGCTCTTCCACATCCCGCGCAGCAACACCAAAAACACTGCAGGAAACGCCATGCCGAAGCTCCAAGCCGCCACATCGCCGAACATCGGGCCGACTGCCGCGCCAAACGCCGCAAAACCAATCCAAGTTACATACAAAATAAAACACACGCCGGCATAAAACGGCATATTGAACGCTGGCAAACCTGCCGCCTTACGCTTTTGAATTTCAGCAAACGCCATTGCCCAGCTTTCATCACACATAAAAAACAACGCAGGCATGGCTTTTTTCAGCGGCATATCGCGCATATAGGGCGCAATCGCTGCACCCATCAGGATATGGCGCGAATTAATCATAAACGTAACCGTTGCAATCAGCAGAATCGGCAACGGGTTTGCCCACAGTTTGACCGCCGCAAATTCCGAGCCTCCGGCAAAGTTCATGCCCGTCATCAACAGCATTTCCAGCCAACTCATGCCTTTCTGCCCGCCCTGCATGCCCAAAATCAGCGCCCACGGCAACAAGCCGATCAGCATGGGGGAACATTCTTTGATACCGCGCAGAAATTCTGAGCGAGGAGAAACGGTTTGATTCATTTTGATTGAAACGGTTTATTAAAAAGAAGCGACGTATTATAAAGCAGGCCGTCTGAACAAGGTATAATACAGAAAAATTAGATTTATTTACGGAAACCAATATGACCCACACCGTCCATCTGCAGTTTGAAGAAATTGACAATACCGTGTTGCAACGCCTGTGCGGCGCGCTCGACAGCAATCTCGAAGCCTTAGGCAAAGCCCTTGATATCCAAATCAGCCGCCGCTTCGAACATTTCACCTTCATGGGCGAACTGGCACACGCCGGCCGTCGTGCCTTGCTGTCGCTTGCCGAAGCCGCAGAAAAAGGCGACTTGGACGACAACGCCATCAGCCTCGCGGCCGTCGAAGCAAAAACCGCAGATGAAAAACACGAAGAAAAACACCACGACCAACAATACTATTTCCGCACCAAACGCGGCAGCATCGGCGGCCGTACCCCGCGCCAAAACGGCTATATACGCGCCTTGCTCAACCACGATGTCGTGTTCGGCTTAGGCCCTGCCGGTACGGGTAAGACCTACCTTGCCGTTGCCGCCGCAGTCGATGCAATGGAAAAGCACCAAATCGAACGCATCGTTTTGGTGCGTCCTGCAGTCGAAGCAGGCGAAAAATTAGGCTTCCTGCCGGGCGATTTGGCACAAAAAGTCGATCCCTACCTGCGACCGCTTTACGATGCACTTTATGATTTGATGGGTTTCGACCGCGTAACCAAACTGATGGAAAAAGGTTTGATTGAAATTGCGCCGCTGGCCTATATGCGCGGCCGCACTTTAAATGGCGCGTATGTCATTTTGGATGAAGCGCAAAACACCACGCCCGAACAAATGAAAATGTTCCTGACCCGTATCGGCTTTGGTGCCAAAGCAGTCATTACCGGCGACATCAGCCAAATCGACCTGCCGCGCAACATCAAATCCGGCTTGAAAGATGCACGCGAAAAACTGCGCGATGTAGAAGGCCTGTATTTCCACACCTTCACCAGCGAAGACGTTGTCCGCCATCCTTTGGTGCAGAAAATCGTCGAAGCCTATGAAGCAGCAGAAGAACAAGCTGAAAAGAAAAACGGCGAATAATCTTTTCAAACACTCAAGGCCGTCTGAAAATCAAATTTCAGACGGCCTTTCTACATCATTCGCCCCATAATACTGCTATAATCCGAAAATCAAGTAAAACAACGACTTCAAAAGGAAAAATATGACCCTCAAGCCACCCGTCCGAATCGCCGTTACCGGCGCGGCAGGCCAAATCGCCTACGCCACCCTCTTCCGTATCGCCGGCGGTATCATGCTCGGACGCGACCAACCCGTTATCCTGCAGCTGCTCGACCTGCCGCAGGCACAACAGGCATTGTGCGGCGTGATTATGGAAATGCAGGATTGCGCCTTCCCACTCCTTGCCGACATCTTCGCCACAGACGACCCCGAAGTCGCCTTCAAAGATGCCGACATCGCCCTCTTGATTGGTGCGCGCCCGCGTACCCAAGGCATGGAGCGCGCCGACTTGCTGCACGCCAATGGCGAAATTTTCAAAGTACAAGGCGCAGCGTTGAACAAAGTTGCCAATCGCAACGTTAAAGTCCTCGTCGTCGGCAATCCGGCCAATACCAACGCCTACATCGCCATGAAATCCGCACCCGACATCCCGCCGGAAAATTTCACCGCCCTGATGCGTCTTGACCACCACCGCGCCGTCAGTCAAATTGCCGAAAAAATCGACCGCCCGATTACTTCCATCGAGCAAATGTGCGTCTGGGGCAACCACAGCCCGACCATGTACGCCGACTACCGCTACGCCACCAGCGACGGCGAGTCCGTCCAAGATATGATTACCGAACCCGACTGGAACACCGAGGTCTTTATGCCGAAAATCGCCGGACGCGGTGCTGCAATTATCGCTGCTCGCGGTTCATCATCTGCAGCCTCCGCCGCCAATGCCGCCATCTACCACCTGCGCGATTGGTTGCTCGGCAGCAGCGGCAAATGGGTGACCATGGGCGTTCCGTCCGACGGCTCTTACGGCATTCCCGAAGGTTTGATTTTCGGCTTCCCCGTCATTTGTGACGAAGGCAGCTACCGTATCGTCCAAGGCTTAGATTTATCGGACGAATTCAGCCAAAAACGTATTGCCGCTACGCTGGCCGAATTAGAAGAAGAGCGTTCAGCCATCCAAGATCTACTCTAAAACAAAGGCCGTCTGAGACCTTTGCAAAATTCCCCAAAATCCCCTAAATTCCCACCAAGACATTTAGGGGATTTTCCATGAGCACCTTCTTCCAGTAAACCGCCCAAGCCATGATTGCCAAACACATCGACCGCTTCCCACTATTGAAGTTGGATCAGGTGATTGATTGGCAACCGATCGAACAATACCTGAATCGTCAAAGAACCCGTTACCTTCGAGACCACCGCGGCCGTCCCCGCCTATCCACTGCTATCCATGTTCAAAGCCGTCCTGCTCGGCCAATGGCACAGCCTCTCCGATCCCGAAC